>Ga0065711_1008375_pt1 | contig 20867 bp, 7 predicted proteins | sample Hoacrofraction12_FD_59098 | JGI IMG/M metagenome (GOLD analysis project Ga0065711, IMG submission 59098) | Hoatzin crop microbial communities from Cojedes, Venezuela - Epithelial fraction 12 v2 (version 2) | ecosystem: Host-associated > Birds > Digestive system > Esophagus > Crop | place...
CCCCCCTTTTTTTTTTTGTTTTTCTCCCCCCCTCTTTATCTCAAGGCAGTTTCGATAGAAGCAAACCGGGAGGGGGGGGAAGTTGAGGTTTATGTTAGAAGAAATTAAGGTTAATGATCATTGGCTCATTTTCATATTCCGTGGGTGTGGATGGAGGAGTAATCAGTGCAGGTGGCCTTGCCAGTTGGGAATTTCTCTTTGTCATCAAGAAAATAAGAAGAGTGCAGGGATTGAATTACCACAACTATTTCAGAGCTAAACATATTTTATTTCCCATTGGCTCTGGTTTAAGGACAAAAAGCTGACATTAATTTTATCCAAAAGAAAAGCACAGCTAATTCTCTGTATATTCTGAGATAATTTGACCAAATGGAGAAGAATCTGTGCTTGTTCAAATGTATGTCTAGTATAAACTTACAAATAATTGTGCATATAACACACTGAAAAGCAGTCTTTTTCTTGTTTTGCTCTGACAATTCACGTTTCTGTGCCCAATTACCACTCACTTTATTGAATGTTTAAGAGCTGCTTATTAAAATATGTGCTCCAACTGCTCCAGTTGGCTTCCCAGATGCCTGTTATTACATGTAAAGGTGCTCCCTGCTAACTTTTAGAGCATGTACAGAACTGAAGGAGTTCTGTACAGTTTGGAAAGGAAGTGGTAGATTTGATTAAGGAAGTGTGTGCTGGCTCTGAAAGGGTATCTAGTGTGCATTCACATCTCAGCCATAGAAGAGCTGTTCTTTAAAGAAAAATGTTTTTGAGTAAGAATAATGAAATGACAAATAATTCAGGCAAGACCCTGGTAAATCCCACTTAGAAGTCTTTTACATCAATGACGTTTTGTGTCTGATATTGCTGGAACAGATTAGGGTCAAGAGATTGCAAGTTACAATGTAGAAAAGTCAGAAACAAAAGTCAATCGAAGTCTGTAAAAGGTATTGAGTAGGAAGGAAAACAGGAGTCAGAATGTTTTGAATTGTGTGTGTGCTTCTAACACGTGCATTTGCCCATCCGTACTGCATCATGTTTGACTCGAAGGCGAATATTACTACCAAATAGGTAGTTTTATTTTCAGAACATGATGCAGCCATGAACTGTAATTTTAGCACTAAATCTGTGCAGATTTTAAATTACAGGTAATGTAGTTCTAGTTAAAGACTCTACGACTACTCTGTGTACTTCTTGTGGTTTTTTTTTTTAATGAAGCTGATAGCAGTGTGTTTCCACCCCACACACACACTCTTACAGAAACAACATTTAACTTTGCAAAAGAGACAGTGTTACAGATTTAGTTGCTGTTACTCAAAACAAAATATTACAGCATGAGGAGGTTTAACTGGTAGAACAGGGGGCTGGATTTTGATTCCCTTGGTCCTCTGAGGTAAGAGTCAACATGCAGCTGAATATTCATGAGGCATTCATTAATATGAATAGTTGGTCTGCTGCTGCACCTTTCCATGGTTTATTAATAACTTATGGACAGACCACTCCCAAGCATACAGAGGGCAAGAATACTTTAATGATTGCAGTATTCTCTTGATAAAAAGAAAGAATGAGATGGTTTATTTCAGCAGCACCATTTTCAATGCTGTAGTTAAGGTGTCAGTAGCACACTGTACTTAAGGTTGTATACTTAAGGTTGTATCAGTAACACTTGAACTATAAATGCTTCTTTTTTTCAGGGTTATAAGTTGTGTGTAAAACTTTGTTCCAGGCTGAAACATGACATAAAGAAATATCTGCCTTGAAGCAACTATTTTTTGGCTCAGTCTTTTGCCATATCCTTTTATCTTTTCTTATTTTAAGTCAATGAATAGAGGGAAAATGAGTGTTACCATTTCAGAGCTTTCTTCTTCCCTGCTGATGAAACTCAAAATGAACTCATATTAAAACCGACAATGTTGGCATATTATCAGTCGGTAGCATAGTCTGGGTGTTTCTGGCATTGAAAAGTAATGTTTGTTACTCATGTAAAAAAAAATTTTAAAAAACTTACCTTGTATTAAGAAACACTACTGTTGATAGGTGATTGTTGTTACGATCCATAGATAAACTCACTAGAGAGGAGGAATGATACAGGAAAGATGCTGAATTTAGAGTAAAAATAAGACCTTTTAAAAACATGGTTTTTTTCTGCTCTGGAAGATATTTAACCTTAGGCATATCATTCGTTAAGACTTTTGAGATGCTCACAGTATACTACCCAATCAAATTATGTAGTCAAATTTTGCAAATAGTATCTACAGTAAAAACGTAGCATGCTCTCTTTCATCATTTACTCATCAACAGCTTAACACTTTTTCAAGAAAAGTGCATTCCATGTTATTTCACTGTTATCCATAATAATGCAACCTCTCATTTCAGAGAAGTAGCGAATTTTACCTTTTATGTTACACTTTCACTCCGAGTAACTTCAGCTGCTGAGGCTGTGTTGTGAAGCCTCCATTAAAATGAGGGTTGGCGGTGTACACTCTTGTTAGGTTTTAAAAGCACATAATTACATCCCATGCCTTGTGCTGAGCCTAATCAGACTATTTTTTTTTCTTTCGTCCTTTCTTTTTCTTTCTGTGTGTCTTGTAAAATTTTAATCTTGAAAGTCCACTAATGTAATGAAAAACTGAATCATGAAATGGAACTGAAAGAAATTCACCAATTAATTACTACCCAGAAAGAGTAGGGGAAAATATTCCAGAATTACAAGAGATGTTTTATTTTTGGCTTTTTTTCCCCCAGTTTTTAGCCTTGATAAAGCTAACGTAGTAGCATTATCATTTAGTGGAAGAAACTGCATGGTTTTTTTGTAAGCTTTTAAATTTTTTTTAGTATCTAGCATGCTACCCTCCAATGAAATCTCCCCAGGGATTGTAATTTTTCTTTTGTGATTAGAAGTACTGAAGTACCCTGGATCAGGGGATTACTAGTTAGATACAGAGTCTTTCTGCTTTAGGTCACCAGTTTGAATTCAGTCCAGGCCATCATCAGACTGCTGTTAACATCTGAGGGCAGCATGGCATTCTCAGTCCAATTCCCAGTAGGCACATTTTTTCTCTTCTTCCATTCTCCGCTCTTTCTCTCCTGGTTTGGGCTCCTTGTGTTGGGCAATCATCCTGCCAAGTTAAGCGAGTTCCATCATCCACGCTTAGATCCAGTTTTCCCTCACCTAGGAATATTTCGTCCCATGTCACTTCTTTTATATTACTTACTCGGGTATCACATTACTATCACCACCATCAGCGATGTGCCCTTTTAAGATTTCAAGACACTGGATGAGGCAGGTACATGCCTCAGAAAACTGAAAAGGAAACAAACAAACAAAATCCCCTAAAATAAACAAAAAATCCACCCCTTTTCTCCCCCCGACCCCAAAACACAGCTGTGTTGTGTAGGGTTTTATGGATTAAATGCTTGGCAGAGGTGCTGGAGTTGATAGGATTTCAGTTTACAGTGAGACAGCCTCATCCGTGGAACTCGCTTAATTTCATTAAGCTGCCAGACCCTAGGCTGGCTACCCTTCTGGTCATTCTTATCTCTCAGGTAAAGTTAAAATTAGTATCTCTCAGGGAAGATGTAACAGGGTAAAGTTAAAATTAGCAGGTTTTTCTATAGGGCCTGGGAATATATCCTTTTGGATGCTTGTACAATCACGAGAAGCCATGCATCCTTATTGAAAAAATAAGCAGAAAACTTCTGGGTAATATTTGTGTAGGGCCATCCACTGCAGCCTTTTTATGGATATCACTTGTATTATGTGGCTCTATCTCTGTATTTGGGTACAGTAAGGAAATAAAAATAAATAAATACATTGGCTAAATTGTCAGTAATCACAGCAGGAGGCTGAAGGATGAAATGAGCCATGGAGGCTAAGCTACCTTTTCAGCCATGAAGCTGACCTCCTTAGGTCAGGGTTATGACATGCTGGTAGACCGAAGCATGTAGAGAAGCTTCACTGCTGCTACTGGCGGTGGTAGAAAAAAGGGGACTTGTAGTTCTGAGGTTACCTGTTCATCTCTTCTATGAGCATTATATTTTCACTTTACAAACCCAGACTTTTTTTTAAGAGTTAACATAATTCAGAGCATTTAAAACATCGGCAGATTATTATTGGAAACATTTTGTATAAGGCTAGAAAATACATAGTGGGGGACTAGCCTGCTTTGGCAGGAGATAGGCAGGGTGATGTAATGGTCCTTTCCTTCTCTAACATTTATGATGCTACATTTTATAACTGCTGAGTATACTTTTCCAAAAAAAGATGAAAATGTTACACCCTTTAGCATCAAAATAAATAATTTAGAGCAGAACATAATTGTGCTCTCAGATCTGCATGGCAAAAATCAGCTCCATTACTCTGCTCTCCCTGTGTATATGTTAACACTGATCCCAGGGCAGGGTGGGGGAAGGGGGGAGTCTTTGTCTTGAGGATCTAAGAGGAGTACATTCCCTTACATCTTATTGATGAGTTCAGAGTTCATTCACATCACCTATAAGCAAAATTGAAACAGCATATGGGATGGGTATAGCTCTTGAGGTTCCTGGAGTCTGTAATTTGAGTCTTAGATACCTGCTTTTTTTCTAGTACATATTTTGAAACTTCCTACATAAGTATATGTTGCATACATAATATTTTTTCTAAGAGTATGAGAAGACAGAGGCTGTCCATGATATGTTTGTCATGCAAGATTGTATCTGGCTTCTTCATAATGAAATGCATATAAAATAAACATTTTTCCAAGCCCTTCCAGTTTTGAGAGCTGGAAGTAGTCACACATTTTTCTGTAAAATTTGCTTTGTCAGGTGCCTAAGTGTTGCACAAATATTTTGTTACATACTCTCCATTCCCTGGTACGTAGTCACACTTTCAGAGGTCAGAAGTGGGAGTGTAAGCAGTTTTACTTTAAATAACCAGTTTCAAGATTGCACTTTCATCACTGCAGGAGAAGAGTACCTAGCTAAATACATACTTGCACAATTAGGTAACTGCACGTTTAGCAGTAATTTCCATAGGTAATAGGCTTTCTTGTAAGCAAACAGAGTAGAAGAAAAAGGGTGAGGAGGCTCATGCCTGGTGCCCATCTTTAAAAATGGCAGAAATGGCTTGGTTTGCTTAGTGCGTAAGATTTAGCAGGATTTGTTTGGAATACTTGAGACTGTAAACATACTACAAAACCATGTTAACAGAAGATTATCTTATTAGACAAACTTCTTGAATTACTTAGGAATGCTTAATTTACTAACACAAGCCAAAGTCTTAGTTTATTTATTTATTTTCTTTCCCCAAAACCTCTCCTCGTACTGTTCTGGCAGGGTGGGGACAACGGCCTCTTTTTCCATAAGAAAAGGCATCTTGTCCTGTTCCCTAACCACAGACATGCTACAGACAGTACTCTGGGAGAAGATAATATTGCTCCCATGCTTTCCCTCTGAGGGTGAAGGCGATTGTGCCTGCAGTTGGCCAGCCTGTGGCTGTCCACCATCTGTGTAAGGAATTCACAATCCCAGACAAAAGAAATTGGCAAAGTCTTCTTTCTGTCTGTTCTCCAGAGCCTCAAGATAGCCGTAAAACACCTGGACAAAATCAGCAGGTGATGGCAAGGGAAAGAGAATGATCAGTCACAGGCATTGTTGAATCCTTTGAACATTACTTATAGCTTGGACACTGCTGTCACCAGACACAGTTTGATCTTTGGTGAGCTTTCTGGAAGTGCTTTTTTCCCTGGCTGTATGACAACAGGGGGAACCAGATAATGCTGTGGAGGCAAAGCAGAGTTTTCCCATCTTGTAATTTTTATCTCACCTTGTAACTCCAGTTTTTGTGACCTGTATTTGCACTTAAATAATCATGCAGGAAAAAAAAGGCGGTTTTTTATACGCAGAAAAAACATATCGTATATTTTTACCTTTGTGACCATGCTAACCAGCAGTGCTTACTGTGATCTGTGTCCCAAAATTAACAAATGACTCAGAAAATTGAGATCCATCACCATCTTTCCTTTTCCCTTTTATGTTGCTTTACACAAAATTTGAAACAATGACAATATTAAAACTAAGGAATACAGTTTTCTTCCAAGTATGTTCTTGTATTAGCACATTCATAACAGAACTGGCTTTTTTGCTTTTTTATTTCTTAGAACTCACTATTGATCATCAGTTATGACCTTTGTGTAATTGACTAGAAACACAGCACAACTCTGAAACTCTGAGAAAATCCTGGCCTTTAATTCACTTCATGTTTTCTTATATTCTTTCCATATCGTGAATATAATTTTTAGCCTGTACAGACTTTAGCACAGTAAAATTCAGCTTGAATTTAAAAAGAGAACAGAGAAGTGCAGCGACGGATTCATATATCTACAAGAGCATCTGTACATGAAATAGAAATATAGCCACAAGAACATACCACCTTCGGCAGGAGAGGAAAAAGTTTCTTAGCTGTTAACCTGTTGGCAGTTGGAGTCTGAATTTCAGTGCATGGGTGCTTAGCATTGAGGCTGACAGCCTTACCAGCGTCAAGGGGTTAAGTTTGTAGCTGTTGTTTTGTTGCATTCCCAAAGCGAAGTCTAAACCATATCAAAAAGCCGCTGGATCACTTCACACTTCAGCTGTCCTCTGAATCCTTCTCCTCCTGTTGATGTTTTTCTCTTTTTCTCCTCCCCTCCTTGGGCTTCTGCAAATACAACCCTTCTTCACAGAGCTGATGTCAAGCTTCAGTGAATATAACTCTGTCTTGCTAAGTGTATTAATGCTGCACTCTACTTCAGACATGAACCTCGTTGTTCGTCATAAAGCCTCTGTGTGGGTGTGTGTGTGCATATGTGCATGCATGAGTTGAGGCTGTTTGTTAACCCGCTGTTTGAAGGAAGACTGATGAATGCTGCAATTGTTCGACTGCTTCTGTAACCCATATTTACAGCTTGTAATCAGCTTGTTTGAACCTCAGGGAAATAAGGGTGAAGAGTCAAGATTTAAAAAAAATAATTAAAGAGGATTCTGTTACTTCACTGCAAGATTATTTGTGGATAACTAAAGCTAAGAAAACATGGTTTTCATTCTGCTTTCTCAACGTGGAAAGTGTGTATATAGCATCCCTAGAATGCATTACCCGAAGTGTTAATATCTTATAACAGCAGTCATAATGATCCTTTTACTCTAGCTAATCACGTGCTAATCTGTTGGTAAGTCAAAAGTATTAGACCATTTTAAATTCATTGTGTCAGCTCAGCTGAAGTAACTGGCATGGTGCTATAAACATTTGGGAAAGAAGTTCTTCGAACTGAAATAACGATGTCATAAAGTAAAGAATTTTGCTAGTTCTACACAGCAACTTTAAGGATGCCATTAGTTTTAGGTCCTGGACAAAAGCATTTGAGTTTTTACAGCAACACCATACCTCTGCTGTTTTCTTGACATGTACTATTTCTGAATTGGATTTCAGTGTTCACCACTTCTCACTAAGTAACGAGGGATAGTTCACTATCTGAAAGATTTTTGTACTTGTAACCTTTTCTTCCTCTAAATGTGTGACTGATGTTTGCACAAAGATACTTGTTCCTGAGTTTTTTTACGTTTGTAGCCAATGAGGGAATTTCACATATTTTGTTTATTTTCTTTTATTTTACCTACTGTATCAATTGGTTTTGAATCCTGAGAGCAAATAGGATACCGAGCTTGCACACTATGCTTTACATCTGCCAGTTTCGAAGCACTAAAAAAATGAGGTCGTAGTTTTATTATTCTTGTTTCCAGATGGGAAATTGAGGCAAAGGAGAAGGAAAGTGACTAGCCCAGTGTAATAATGGTGGACTGTGTCAGGCATGATCCCTTCTGAAGCCTATGGTAAAATAAATTGGCTGACTGCTTTCAGATTGCTTTCTGGATGCTGTTCAGAGGTAATATTTAGATCTGGAACTTGTCAGCACAAGGACAAATACAGAAGATCGTCTGAATCCATTCTGCTAAGTGGTTTAGTTAAACCATGATACAGCTGTGTGTGAATGTTCTTATTCAGAGAGAGAGTGGCCTGAAGTACTTCGCTAGTTCCTTTCATGTGTAGAGAGAGTTGCATTCTCCCGTTACTCATTCACATGACTAACAGAGACTGCTGGTGGACCCAGATCAATTCCTTCTCTGGCCCCGTATGCATACCTCGGCACGGCTGGTTGTGTGAGAACTTTGCAGACAGGGATTCCCTTCCAGCTTGAGCACGTTGTGTTGCTCGAATCATCCATACGTTTTTAAAAGTAGCATTTATTTAAGGGGTATGGAACTGTGTATTTATATAAGAATGTGAATTTAAACCAGTGTTTTGTCTGAGAGCTAAGCAGAGCATCCCCTGGACTAGGTACTTACGTGACTTGTGTAAAGGTGGCTTCGATCTTCAACTTCTGTGTTCGTAAAGTAATGGAAAATTATTATTGACAGAAGTTACGCTCAGTAGTGTTATACCAGGAGGTGAATGTTTGTAGTATCAGGGCTTCAGTTTGTAAAACATTAAATAAATGTACTGTACTATATGAATATTTTTCAGTAGTTGTTATTCCCAGTTGACTCATACTGCTCTTCAGGTGTCCTGTAAACAGCTCCAAATGGAGCGACGGTTGGTAAACTTGAGCATGAGGCATCTTTCCGTAGAGGTTAAGATGCTTCTTCCACCAGCTGCCTGTCCTGACAGCTCTCCCCCAAAGTCACTGCCACTGAAGCTGAGTGGCAGAGGGAAATTAAGCTCATTTTTCAGCAACTTCTGTTTATGTCCTGGCAAAAGCCAGGGCACATTTCTCCTTCCTTGGTTCTTTACTAGGACAGCGAATGCTGAGAAAGTGAAGGTGTCAGGGGTGGTGGCAATGTTGTAAGTGGCACAGCCTTTTTCCCCAGTGGATGAGAGACAGAGATCTGTCACCCAGTATTTCCCATGTTATGTGAGTACGTGTACAGCTCAAGCAGAGCCATACCATAAGGAGATCTAGAGGGAAAATTCTGGAGAACAGAGGACTGGCTGAAAAACCTTTTCAAGGAGCTTTCTTTTCCTGGCAGTGGACAGCACATAAAAAACAAGCTGAGTGGAAAGAGCAGCTTCTAGTATGAGCTTCTGGTCAGAAATGGTAACCAAGATTTGTAAGTGTAGTTCAGTAGCTGAAATCTAGCAGATATTTAAGATTCCCAGTTGATTATTGAAATTAATCATATTGTGTAATTGTTTTAACTCAGGCCTCTGCACAGTAGAGGTTTTTTTCACCCTGTTTTGCTTGCTCAAAGAAAAATGTATTACAGACTGTCATAACTTCAGATAATTTAATCTGTAATTCAGAGATGGAGTCACAAAATAATACAACCTAGATTTTGTGCCATGATGAAGTGTGGTCCATACAGTGACTTATGGTGATTCGAATGGAACAGTTCTTTATTTGTCACTTCCTTATTTTGTTATGCAAATATATTTATACTTTCAGAGTGGGGAACATTTTTTTTCAGCTCTTGTTGCTAGAATAAATTAAATATGAGTATATAATCTTGAAAATACTTACATATTTGGAGAAAGAATAGCAGTACCATTTATGTGGGCACTGCATCATGTAACAGCTACTTAATTTCAGGAAGCAGTCTAATGAATAGGAACACTTTGGAAATTAGTTGCCCATTTCATTAATTGTTTATTTGCGAATGAAAAGAGCTAGTCAAGCAAAGATACTGTTTGGTTTCTGGAAATTGCTCCACCAAACTATCTCCAGATGTTGGGAAAGGTGGGGAAGGAAGAAACTTCATCCACATTTTAATATGTGAAAGTTTTCTAGCATGCTCACAATTCACGTTCTGTGTTTGGATGCCATGTGTGCTTTGTCTCCTGTGTGGTAGGTGTTCTCTTTTCCTAGGTCTTGTCCAACAAAAAAAGTTTGTAGCAAAGAGTCTACAGCAGTATCTTCTGCTGAAGTGTTGTGTCTCACTGAAGATAAGAAACTGGTTGTTGCATTTTCAGTTTAAGTAAGATGAAGTTCACATTTTTCTCTTTTCAGAAACAGTTAGAAAACCATTTACATGTTATAAATTATTATGTTGTAGGGTAAATGTCTTACAGTAAAGGATAGATATTAAAATTATGAAAAGTAATGAATTTCAGTAAAATTTTCAGTAGTAAATGTGTTTCTGGAGTGCTAGCTTGCTTTAAGATGCTCTCTTTCTAATGTCTTACACAAATGACTACATTCTTACAAACGGATTTCTTTTTGAATCTGCATAGGATATCAAACAAGGGTGTGTTTTGTTTTCAATGTTTTCTGACTTTTTTCACTTTTTAAATTTGAAGATTTCTGGACTGTGTGCTTACATTTTTGCCATTACTTGCTCTTTTAGCTGAGGAATATCTCACTCCTTATACACTTTATTATTCTCAAAAGAAGGAATAAAGCCCCTATCCATTTTTGCTAAGAAACACTAGGGAGACTCATTTCTGCGTGATAACCACCCAAAAACAACACTGGATTTGTGTTTAGGGTTGAATTGTACATGTCTGTTAAAAAAGGCAACTGTGCCGCAGTTCACTTTACAGTTATTTTCCAGATTATTCAAAATACTTGAGCATTAGAAGAATCTGTCTAGTCCCACAGGAAAAACCATCCAATAAGCCTCTCCCTTCATCTAAGGGTCATAGAGGAAACCCTGGCTAGACGTTTTGGTGACTAATTTAAAATATCTGGCGAGACAATTGATAGTACCCTTCCTTTGTGTTGTGACAAATATATTTCGACTGGAGTTTATTAACATAATCCAACACAACCACAGACATATTGTATGTATTATAGCATAGAATTAGAAACATTTTTTGCACATCACAGTCTTTACTCTCTCTCTTTTTTGACAAGGATCTGGATAATTGCCTCAACAAATGAACTGCTGTGTTCAGTCTGTTTCTATAATTTCATAAATTGTTTTCCATGCTAAAACTAAGCAAGCTTTTACTGAGTAAGTATAAAGAACCACAGTGTAATTACAGGAGCAGTATTATTAAAAAGTGTGACAGAAATGGCAGTTTAACTGACAGCTACTTTTTCTTTTCTTTATTACAATAAATTAAGTATCTCATGGAGTGCCAGTTAGTGAGCAACAGTGTCTTCTGCCTCACTCTCTGTCTCTCTCACTCATGCACACATGCATGCGTGCACACACGTATCTTAGAGCTGAGACTTATCGTAGAAGATTACCACATAAGCTGGATCGTAAATTACCAGCTGAGGTTCCTACTGCTCCAGGAAATTTTATTTCAAATTAAAAATAAGGGATTTTGTCTCACACTTATCTAAGTTGAGTATTTAGCTCTTGTGTGTCTCCCTTTTTCTGAATATATTGGTTCCCTTTACTGATAAAGGGAATTAGAATTATTCCCATTACATGAGTGGAAAAAGTGAGACACAAGAAGTGATTAACTTTCCCAAGAATCAGAACCCAGTGAATGACCCATCTAAGAATGAAGCTTAAGTTTGCTGTCTTAATCATTGAACCACACTGCCTGCAATCAATATGGCCTTGATCCAGAGCCCGCTGAAATCAATGAAAAGAAAGTTTTTGACCAGGTCCTGTATGTAATGTAAAGTTTTTGCTTTAGGTTTTTATTTTCCACCTAATGATGTGGTTATTAAAGTGCAGCTTTTCGATACAGTGCTTTTGTAGAGAGTAATTGAAGTCAATCAGTGACACTGATATGATTTGAATGAGGAGTAGTGGCTAACTTCCCCAGTTGTAAGGTTTCTATCCTTTTCACTTGTCACTTGGACACCTTTTCACAGAAGAAATGTTCACACATTCCAAATCCATTCATTGTCTTTTAAAATGTGTATATTTTAAGTATCTAGACTGCTTTTCTTTATGTTTTCCAGGGCTTTGTATTCAAACCTTTCCTTTTATTAATCCTAAAATCAGTGGAACTGTAAAGGGGTATTCTCCAGATATTCCACAAATACAAGATTTTAATCAGGTTTAATACTAAATATGTGATCATTACTTTAACGTTACATGCTCAGTCACTGTTTAGTCGGTCAAGTGTAAATGTTAAACTCCTGGCTAGTATGAACAGCAGTAAGGGAAAGTCTAGCATATATCATGGATCATTGGGTTTGTGAAGTGTGTGCAGGCTGGAGCTGTGTGGGTTGTGAAGTTAATTTTACTAAAAAAGGAGGCAAAAATCTAAAGGGTTGTGTGAAAATAGTTAGCTATAAACACAATTTAAAATTTCTTTTTAGTGATCTTCTCAAAATTTTGGACGTAGTTTAAATCATGAAGACTATGGCACATGTCATGATTTCATTATTTTTAACATCCTTTTTTACCATCTGTGATGTGACATGTCCATAGGTTTTCATTAGATTAATAAAATTGCTGCAAAAAAGAGTGGGATTGTCATGAAACATAAAAGGCTGTTCCATTTATGTTTTGTAGTTGTTAAAAGCATCTGAGAACCAGGAAAAATGAGTAACTGCAGTACTTAATGAACTGAACCATGCTAATTGTTTTTAGTTAATCATTTCACAAAACCTGACTGTATGAAAATTTGCCTTGGTTCATGACCTGGTTAGTTGTGATCTGTAGAGATCTGTTTGCCTAACAGCTCAGGATCTGTCTGCCTACAGATCTGTGAAAACCTAAACTATATGTGATATTGATTGGCTCCGTGGCATTGGTGAGTTCAGGCTGCAATACCAAGGAAAGAGCTTAGCCAAGGAGCCTTCTGGTGAAATATGTCTTAAAACAAACCTTCTGGAAAATAATGCTTAAAATTTACATAAATTTCTCTTAGAAAAGTCTGTAAATCTCTCTGGTGTATAGTACACCATTTCAAATCTGATTTTAGCATGTCTCATCCTTCAGTTATATTTACCTTTTTTGCACAATACTCAGAAATACATTGAATATTCTCAGATCTTGTTGATGTCTGGCAAAGAACCTGTACAGTGTCATGTACTCAGGTATTTTATTTTGCTGTTCTTCTTCGACAGAGTTCAGAGGATTCTGTATTCTTAGATGTCTGGTAGTTGTAAGTTGCAGATTTGGAGAGCAATTAATTTTTTTCCAGAGTTCTCAGAAGATTGAAAATATAAATTGAAATATCTGTAGCAGGCAGATAGTTGAGTGAACAGCAGAATTAGCAAAACCTACAGCTTTATTCTTAGCATTGAAAATTATTACAGGTCTCCAATCTTTTCCCAAGCTTCCCCTCCAGCCCACCTTCTGCAGCACTCTTGTAATCCAGAGCTACCTTTGCTTGGTTTAGTAAGAGGTGTGGTGTGACTAGGCAGCAGCTGCTGATTGACCAGCTGGCTGCTACCTCTTTGCTATTAAGTAAGGGTAATGGAATGCCCTGGCTGAAAGTACCTGGCAGGCCAGAACAAAAGGTTTTTGGGACTGCATGCAGCCTCTGGGTCAGGCTTTGTGCAACCATATTATGATAATTATCTTTGCAAAGTCTACCTTTCTGCCAAAGCCGGTGGAAGTAGATTCATGGATTCAGAAGTTGTGGAAGGGTAAAAATACAGACACATAGACTCTGGAACTGCATAAATTGTTTCCTTTGGAGACATAATCAGATAGGTTGGCAACATTTATTTTTTTTAAATGGTATTCATTAGTCTGATAAGTTACTTGATTTAGTAGGACAAATACTTTGCACTTCTCATCATATCCTGGACACAAGTGGGAGTGAGAGGATGGCTTTATCTGACTTTCTTCCATCTGGACATTAGAGCTGAGGGGTCTTCTGGCTTAACCTCGTCAGTCGTGGAGTGTATTTGCCCCATCTGCTCCCCATGCTGACAGATTTCATACATGTGGAGTTTTGAGGAGTGTTGCTTATGCTGGTTCTTCACTTGTTGAGAACTTACTGTTCTGTGAGAAGCGATTCCTCAGAGAGTTGTTCTCATGTTCCTCCATGTTTTACATCCATACTTTGTATTCCTGCAAAAACCAGATCTTTAGTGTTTAAAAGGACTGCTGTTTGATGAAGTTAAGATGAATGAAAGCAAGACAATTCTGGCCTATATATAATTTTTTCTTAAACTGTAGGTATATTTTTGCCCTTGCAGGCTACAGGTCTTTTTTGAAAGTTGTCCAACAGTTATAAGGATAAATTCCAAGTCACTAAGCTCTGCTAGTTCAGAACTGCACAGGTGAACCTCAAGAACATTGCAGGTGCTTTACAAATTAGTCAGAATTAAGTGAAGATCCTTATATTTTGCTATAAGTGCTAACCATGAGGGTAACACATCAACATTGAGGTCACTGGTAGAAGCCATTGAAATGTATGTGTGTTGGGGGTGTTTACTGTAGAAGTCATTAAAGTGAATTTCATACTTCCTCCATTGGTGATGAATGACTGTCTACATTTCAACAGGATGCATGCACATGATGCACAATGGCATGTTTTCACATGTGAGCTTTGCAGGGCTGTAGCAAACCAGTCAGTTTGCTGTTATATCCACTACTCTTAAAAATGTAGTCCTTACCCCTTGACATATTGGATTTTAAATTATTCTAAATTTGAAAGGCCAGTAGTTCTGTCCTTTTTCTCTAACGTATTTTTCAGTTTTTCTTGTTTTCGTCTTTGTCCCTAGTTCTTCTATTTCTCTCTTACTCCCCTCCCTTCTGCCTTTGTCCTCTCCCTCTCCTCTGTTCTTTCTCTACATCTGACCCAGTGCTTTGCTTCATTCTTTCCTTCCTCCCCTACTACCCGTCAGGTGTTCTGATTCTCTCCACATATTTTTACTCCCTTGAAGTTTTACAAGGGACCGGAATAGCTTTGCAACTTCTCCTTGTACTGACTAAACACTTGAAAAGTCATCACTTTCTCATAAGCAGTGATTTCCCAAAGCACGTCAAGTATTTAAGATTTAGGAAAAAGGAACAACCTGGCATAGGCCTAAAGTTTCATTTGACTTCAAAACCTGTTCCTGACCCAAACCCCCAGAAAGCATCAGAAAAATCACAGAAATGGCAAATTCATTTTCAGAGAGTTATGTAGAAGGTCTGTTATTCTCATCTGCTGGGATTCCCTTCAACAGTATTGAATCTGGATGCTGACACTAATGGAGAATTTACAGAGCTACTGGAGTTACATGTTTGTTTTAGTACCATTTAATAGTATTACTATCTAATCACTATTAGATGCTGTCCTACTCGGTAATTAGGTGAGTGAGATTCCTTCTGAGTTATCAGTTTTGATGGTCTCCTAGGAAGCATCTGCTTTTTATCTTTGTAGTCCATATTGAATGGGTCTATTGTTTCAGAAAAGGCAAGAAATTTTTAAATGAGGTGAAGAAGATTACTCTATATGCTTACAACTGAAAGGTGTATTTTAAACTCGTATACCAACAGATTTGAATGGTAATTTGGAAAAGTAATACGTCTGTGTGAATGTATGGCTACCTGCCAGTAATGTCCTCCAAAGGTTTCAAAGCAGTGGCTGTACAGATGAGACCTCCTTTCTGCTATTTAGTCAAAAATGGTTCTGAACTTACTTGTTTACCCCACCTCTATCATGCATACACTCCAGTGCTGCAGTGTTTCTCCAGTTCCTCAGCCTGGTCCTCAGCTGCCTTTTGTTCCAAGTCTAGCAGTTGTTACTAGTGCCTGCCACCACACCTGATATTTTTTTTCTTTTTTAGCCAGCCCAAATCCCAGCACGGTCATTTCTCCTAAATAGGAGGAAACAGCTTTCAAGCAAGGCCTCTGCTGTCCCTCCCTGTCTAATGAGCTCCTCCTTCCCTCCAAAGCCTGCCTGTTCAGAATCATCTTGTACTGCCTGCTCCCTCATCTTGTCCTTCTGCTCCCTGCTCAGATATGTCCCCATGTCACACCCTACTTCCTGTCACCACCCCTAGGGCTACCTGGGCATGACCAGTGACTAGCCTGCCCTGCTCCCTTGGGAAGGGTGGGAACAGCTCTGGGCAGGCTGCCTGGAGGTGTGTGCTCCACTGTCTGGGGACAGAGGCACCTGGGGAAGAGGAGACACCCTTCATGTAGCCAGAGAGGATGCCTTTGCCTGCCCTTTAACCCATGGTCCCCCTCACCTCAGGTTCCCCTGCCTGCTGGCACAAGGTAAATCTCAGGCTTTGTCAAGACATCAGAAAAGAGCAGAACTTGTTTGGGGTGGGGGAAATGGGAAAAGAGTGGAAGAAGAGCACAGACAGCAAAAGTCTAGATGTAGCTTTTTGGACTTGCCTCATCCATGTACGTGACTGCTCTCCTGCCCTCGCCTAATTTGAGAATTTCTGATTTATAGAGTTAATTCTCAGGCTCTCCTCCTGTGCTGTGAATTGTGGTTGAAAGTTAGAGGAACTGAGGAGAATATACATTAAGTCATTCGGGAAGTCAATGGAATGGGACTAGAAACAACATCTTCATATGGTCATGTGAGGGCCTGTTCCTCATCTTCAGGTTTGGCTTCAGAAACGCCTTTGTTTTTCTAGCTGCTGCAATCGGTAGGTGAAATTTTAAATGAGAATAAATGGAGGCTCCTAGTTTCTGTTTCGAGGACAGAAGCTTGTCTTCCCTGCTAGATTGAATTTTTTGTGCCGCACATCACTGAGGCATCTCATGGTAGAGGACAACCCCTTGGTCCTGTTCTTCTGGGAGATACGTGGCCTGCTTTTATACAAACTTACTCAAGTGCTAGAAGCAATGTGGCCAAATGTACATGGAGCGCTGCTTGAGTTCATTTGTTTTGCAAGGCTGTGCAGAAGAGTTTTAGGAATTTTTGCATGGCATTCATTCCACTGTGCAATACAGACATCACTGGCCCCCTTCCTGCCATGGGCTGAGCTAGGCAATGAATCAGTGTTTTTATTTCTGAGAAGTATACTAACACCATGCTGAGGGCCACTGCCATCTTCTTGTGTAGTTTGGTTTTGCTTCGGAAAACTGGGATTATTATCTGTACTTGGCTTTCTCACACATTTAGACATGGTGCTGATATATACATATATATATATATATGAGAAGGACTTTTTTTTTAAGTAGGTGGGAGAACGTAAAGATATTAAATGACTTCTTCGTAACTGAACAAATCAGGTTCTTTGTTACAAAGATGAGAAAAAGTAGGTCTTACAAGGTGGTAGGTCCTTTGTGACAATGTGCTTCAATAATCACTGCTTATATACAGTCTAGCACTGAAAAAAGGCTAAAACTCAGAAGTGCTTTTTCCTTCTGTCTTATGTGTTTTTGTTCAATTTGAAAGGGATTTACATTTATTTAAAGACATTTTTCTAAATTTTGCTTTGAATACAAATCATGTCGTACAGCTTTGCCAAAATAAACTTGGCAGCTTACATTTTCTTTCCTTTTTTTTGAGTGTTGGCATGTAATGAATATTAATGGTGCATCACTTCCTGGTTTTTGGCATGATACTTTCTTCATGTAAATACTGCTTTTTGAAATACCAAAAGCCAGCATGCCACTCAAAGTCTTCAGTTCAGTTTAGATGAATTGATAAAGAATGTCTGTTTTCTGTTTTGTGAGAGCTTGTATTTGTTTCCTGATGAAAATTTTTATTAATTTTTCTAGAAAGGAAAGAAAAAGTAATTCCATGAGTTTGACTGCCTTCTTGGCTACTTAGTGCATCTTGTTCCTCTGTGTCTGCATTTAAACTCCGAAAGTTAAATTCCTTTTCTTTTTGAGGAGTTCACAGCAGCAAGCACATTGTCGGCAATGAAATAATAATAGGGAGAAGTAAGTCAGACTGGATGAAGTAGAACTGACCTGAATTTGATCCTTAAACTCAAACTAACCACAACTATTCTGGGGTTTTACATTTTTTTTGGTTTAGAAATTACTATCACACACCTCTGCACCATCTGGCTTTTCCTAGGAGTGGAAGCAGACTTATCAACATACTGTAACAGAGTCTGTTTTTGTGGTGTGTCTGGCAGAGTTGTTACCCGAAAACTCTGGAAATCTCACCAGAAGGGCGCCTTTTATGCAATTTCCAGACCAGTTTTCACACCAGAAAGGATTAGGTGGTAAGCAAAGTGGAGAAACAATCGGTGCTTGTGGTTGCATCTTGGTTTTACCGATCACTAATTTGTGCTAGGCTAAATGATGCTTTTAATTATGACCTGGTGGAACTCTTAACAAAAACGAGAGAGAAGTCTCCCATACGTCTCATTGTGACTTGAACTTTTCATCATGGAAATCCGCTGTCTGTAATGAGGTGACACAGGAGTTTCTTGGAGCTGAAGTTAGTTCTCTCTACATGTGCGTGCTTATTTTATGCTAATGTCGTCCATCACGTAGACCCTGAGGTCTAGACAGAGGAACCCATTCCATCTGGCCTGTGCCTTTGTCCCAGAGGAGAAAAAAGTTGCAATTAAAGGCTGAGTGTGCTGATATAACTCTTCCTGCGCACAGACAGGCGTTTATTGTACAGCTGCTGCTGACATGCACGTATGTTGAGGTGGATGAAAGCCGGGGCTTCAAGGAATGGTGTTTGCGACTGTGAGGGTAGAAGATAGAGCCAGTCTGGGAGCCCTCTTCAGAGCTGCTGCTGTGTTTGTCTGGGGAGGAAGGACAATGAGGAGCAGCTATTGCAGTGTCTGTGAATAAGGAGTACCTTGATACCTGCAATGGTTGCCACAGGTTTAATTGTCCCTGTGCAGTCCTACTGACATAAGAGCATCAAAATGTAAACTGAGAGCAGAATTTGATCCCATCTGCTAGATAGTTGGGCTCATACCATTGGAGTATGCTAGAAAGCAGATACAGTTTAGCAACTGCACCCTGATATAATAATCCTCTCAATTTTGTAACTTGGGGGAAGGGAGACTGTTACTGACAAACTTCCAGGTTGCTGTGTGAGGCTGCTTTTTGTAAAGCTGTTAAAAAAAACTATGACAGGCTCATTCTGCCTTCAGTGAAACAGGACAACACTCCTATTGATGGCAATGGGAAGAGGCTCTGGGCCGGTGTTTTGCACACACCGAGCCATTTGACTTTCTACCAGCCTGGTCTGCTTTTTCCACAGATGTGCACAGTATATGTATTTGCCGCAAAGCAGTTACATGTTAAATGATGACAAGTAATTTTTGTCCTGTAATAAACTGCTGGGTGCTATGACTTTATGTGCGCCTAAGTATACATGCTGGATTAGAGCCTGCAGACCGGTCTTTGCATAGGGAGTGAGAGCATTCCTGTTCGCAGAGCCCATGCTTAGCACTTCATGTACTGAGTAGCAGCAGGATTACTGTAGCTGATGCAGGATTTAAGTGTGATCTAACAACAGTTTGGCAGAAGGCAGAATGAAAGAAATTTTAAACATACACTGCATATTGTATTCCACTAGGTAAAGTTGGGGGAAACCTTATAAAAGAAGCTGGGAATGCACTAAATGTGTTCAGCTGACTTCTTTGTGAGGATGTGGGTTGCTTGATTTTTAAAGGTGCTGAACATGGCAAATCAAAACGGACAGTCAGGATCTGATAAAGGCAAGGTACAAATGAGCAGTCTGTTTGTTCCTGGTATCAAAATAATCTAGAAGATAAACAGGTTCAAATACAATGCATGCTGCCAAATGGCAAAAGTTGCTGTTATTTTAATGCAGCATATTAGAATACATTCTTCTGGATGGGGTGGCCTGATTGTTCTTGGGACATCTGTGTATCTGTTGTCATCCTCTGCTAAATGGATGAATTTTATATGGTGAAATAGTGTATTTGCTTTAACAAAAAATGAGAAATAGTTCCCCATTAGTTGGTGTTTTTTTCTTGCACTTTCTGCACAGTTCTAAAAGTTTGAGTATGCTGGGAGTATGACTTTTCCTTATTTTAGCTCTGAGATGCTAGAACAGATTGTTGCAGCAAAGCCGTAACTAGCATTGCCTAATCTCTCTTAGATCTGTGGATAAACATGGTTCAAGGTTCAGAGGTAATATTTTGGCGTGCATTTCGAGGTATAAATTCACCTAGTAGTGTGAGGGAAGTGGATAGTATCAAAGTCAGACCAGTGACCACTCCTGTCACTGAATGAAATCAAAAGCAATGGAAAATATAAACAAAACAAAATTGTGTTATTAGAACTGCTTTTCTCTTGGGTGTAGTCTGGCATCGGAGCTCTCCTTGACTGATTTTGAATAAATACATGTAGGTGAAGATAAGGTATTATAAGAGATTAGGAGAAAAATTTATTCTGTATTTAAACATGAGAGATCCCATTTGTCTGTATGAACATCCTTTCCTAACGAATCACTTGTTGTGTTCCACCCCCCCAAACCCCTTAAATGCAAAAACAGAAGAGGGCATATTGATCTTGCAAAAACAATTTGGTAGTCATTTGGCCCACTTCAGCTACAATTACTGTGAACTACGCAAGACAATAGTATTAAATTCATAGGGTCACAAGCAAGAAATACAGTATCTCTTGACTACCTACTTTATATTTGTTGCTCAGGGCCAAGTCATGGTGACAGAAACTGTGGTAACGGGCTGGCTACAGTCCATCACAAATGAGTAAACAGTTAACAAATTGATTACTTGGAAGTCTTATTCTCAGGACGTTGTACAAATGAATGCACATCGTGTAAACACCTAGAAATGATAGCTGCACTGAACATTCCTTACCTAACACAGCAATAAATACGCAGGTGTGCCACAGGAGGCAATGATATTTACAGGGCTGGTGATACATGTGAAAAGCAATGCTACTGTGCAGTAAGCTTCCTACACTTTCTTGATCTTCTCCCTGGTATAGTGCTTAAAAATTATTCACTCCTTACTTACTGCTTCTTATGTTTTAAACAGATACAGAATTTTCAGACAGCCACCAGTTAAACAAATAAACAGCAAAGAAAGAAACTGTTCTGGTCCCCCTCGACACTGCCTCCCCCCCCCGCCCCCGCCCCG
>Ga0065711_1036552_pt1 | contig 20867 bp, 11 predicted proteins | sample Hoacrofraction12_FD_59098 | JGI IMG/M metagenome (GOLD analysis project Ga0065711, IMG submission 59098) | Hoatzin crop microbial communities from Cojedes, Venezuela - Epithelial fraction 12 v2 (version 2) | ecosystem: Host-associated > Birds > Digestive system > Esophagus > Crop | place...
ATAGGATGAGAGGCAATGGCCTCAAGTTGTGTCAGGTGAGGTTTAGATTAGATATTAGGAAAAAATTTTTTACTGAAAGAGTGGTCAGACATTGGAATAGGCTGCCCAGGGTGATGGTTGAATCACCATTCCTGGAGGTGTTTAAAAAATGTGTAGATGTGGCACTTCAGGATACAGTTTAGTAGGAATGGTGGTGTTGGGTGGATGGTTGGACTTGATCATCTTAGAGGTCTTTTCCAACCTAGGATTCTATGATTTTATGATTCTAACATTCCCGCTGTGGGAAAGGATACTGAGCGGCTGGAAATGGTGTTGAAGAAGGCAAGCAAATACCAGAGAACTGAAAAAAATACCTTTATCGAGGACAGAAAGGGGCTGATTTGTTTAGCTTGTGGGAAAAAAAGAAGATTAAGAGAAAATTTCATTCTATTATATAGACACTATAATGTAGATTAATTGCTCAGTATTAAATGGCATTTTTGGAGTAGCAGGGAAAGGCGTCAGAACAACTGGAAGACAGGTAAATTCATATGAGAAATGAGGCACCTATTTTGAACACAAAGGGCAAGTAACCACAAGAACAAACTCCCAAGCAAAATGGTAGATTGCATAGATCTCCATCTGCAACTCGAGACCAGCAGTGCCATCTCAGCCACCTTCTCCTCTGCACCACTGGTGAGCTCCACGGTGCCTATCACAATGTCAGCTGAGCAGATTTATGTTATAAAAGCCCCATACCAGCCAGCTTTTTTTCCTGCTCAAACATATTTATTAACAAATCTTCCCTCTTGCTCTCCATCTCAGGGTTACTCACTGCCATTGCTGGTGTGGAGGATGTTGCAGCATCCAACATTCCCCTCCATTTACAGCTGCTGCAAAGAGCTGTGCCAGTGGTAAAATATTTTGCACGGCCAAGCCACTTGTGCCAGTACACAGGAGATGCTTCTCCCCACCTTGTTTTTGGGGGTTTGGCAGCTTCACCCAGGAATCCTTCCCCAGGGTTTAACTGATAAAAATACCAGTGTCCGAACAGTGCAGCCTTTCAACCTTGCCTGGTCCTCCCAGGCCAGTGCAACCTCTGCTTGCATATGTGGAGCTACTTGGAGGGTGGTGTGGTTACCCAGATGTACCCAAGGGCACCGCTGGCTATGTACTTTACCTTATTCAAACCATCTGTTTAAAGATTTCTGGTCTATGAGTCCTTTGACAAGAGCAGAGGGTGGGTAGGCAGACCTTAAGGTATTTTTCATTCCCAGGAAAGCTTGGGGTCTGTGCAGCCCTCCAGCTTTTCCCTCTGCAACCTCCCTCCATTCCCTGGCAACTGAAGCATCATATTTTTTGATTGTTTTTAACCACTTCCTGACATTAAGCTAAGGGTTGTCCTCTGCATTTTGCCTCCTTCATCAGGGTCTCAAGGGATGCATAACCTGAAGTCAAGGCTACGAGATGTGGGTCTGTCATTGCTTTAATCATCAAACATTTCCCATCATGTGGAAGATAACGCTGAAATAACCCATTTGTGTTTAATCTCCAACAATAAAAGACTGCCTGCTAACCTCAGCTGGTGTTTCAAAATGTTCCTGTCCACTGCCACTGTGTTGTGGGTACCCAGAGCCTCATGCAGCCTATCCCCATCAGTCATCCCTTCTGCGAATGGATGGAGAGAGGGGTCAGTCACAGCACCCATGTCACCCAGCCCCTCCTCCTCTGCAAGACAAGTGTCACCCCCTAGCCAGTGGACTAAATAACCACAGCAGCAGGGGACATGCTGGAAAACCAAGCATTTTGGGACCGCAATCAGCTTTGTGATGTGGTTTACGACTGATGGGAGATAACACGTTATGCTTTTAATGTGCTGTGTTAGCCCAGACTGATCCTATTCAGCAGCGTTACATCTCTTATCAGAGGTGTTAAGCCAGCTCTAAGGATGCGGTCCAGCCTGGCAGCCCCTAACATACCCAACGCCCTCATCCTCTGCAGTGACCAAAGACTGTGGATAGTACAGCTATGCTTCATACCTGGTTCTTACGAGTATTGCTCCATATCACACGCTATACCTGTTCTTTTTTCCCATGTCTCCTTTCCCTCTCATAAGACTCTGTGGCCGGGAAGGAGGTGGCATAGCAACCATCTATTCAACTTCAGCCTTAAACCTCATTTAAATTCATGGTCTGTCCAGACCCAATCCATCCCTGGTTTTTCTGTACCATGGTACCAAACCCTTTTTTCCTTGTGCTACCAACCACTCTGCCAAGCTCATCTGAGCTAAAAAGCAATAAAAAATTAGGGAGAGATTGGCTACGCAAAAAATCAAGACAAATAGTCCAGTTTTACCAGTCCTTTTACTATCAGGCCAGGGTTTTCAGAGCTCAGACTCCATTTCAAGGTGCACCCAGGAAACCTATTGATATGGAGAAACACACAATAACCATTTTCTTTCCTCTGCCCCATCATTCGAGGCTCTTTGTCCATCTCCTGGCACTAAGTGGTGCCACAGGTAAAACACAACTTCAGTTTTATTGTTTGCTTGCCAAGCCAGATCCTTACACTAGGGCATACTGCAATTTGAATATGAAAGTTCCTGCTTGTCCGCTATTTTCAGCTCAGATGTGGTATTTTTGCTACTAGCTATTTCTGCAACTTCTTTTACAACATGCTTCTGAAGCTCTTCACAATCTGAAATACTGTCCCTTTTTCCACATATACTTCTGGTCACTGGAATTTTTTAATTCAGGATTTTTGCTCTCCGCTTTCTGCTTGTCAGTTGTGGCCATGCAATAACCTGGAAGGGTCATGAGGCCAGTAGCAGCAAATCTCCAAGCCTATAAATAACATCCACGTGCACACATGCCATTTAATTACCTGTTATAAAAGCATACATACTTTGCAGTCTGCAAACACATCCCCCCTCACTTAACATCTCTCATTTGTGGCGGCGTGCCGGTTCCTTTCCCGTGGCACTGTACGTCATCGCTCTCTAGCCAAACCAGTACCTTCACCTGCTCTCTGCTGGTGAAGGCAACACAGTTCCGTAGGAAATATGGCCAGCATTCACCTCCACCAAACATCGCATCCCTTAAGCTGTCCTGAATTTCTTCTTCTTGCCCTACTACTTCTCAAAAGGCAAATCCACCTGAGCTCCGCTCCTGAGCTGGAATCAGTGGTACATCTCCCACATGGCATTTGAACTTGTTTTGGAGGTGACAATGATGCAAGTCTCAAATGAAGTGGCATCGTTTCTCATTTCAAGCCTGAATTTTTCTTCAGTGCTCTTAAATGAGAAGTACACTTAAAAAGAAAAATCTGTGTTTAACCTCCTGTATGCTTGTATTGGTTAAAGATTAGTAAACTGTAATTTATTTTAGTGTGCCAGGCCTGCTTTAACATGTTGATAAACACAGTAATTACTTTATGCTGAATACATCTTTGAATGTATGCAAGTGAAAACTATATTTGCAAAGGCAAAAATGAGAGACCACCTAACGGTTTTAAAGATCAGTCAGTATTAGGATGACATTTCACTTCTTCAGGAACAATTGTCCGCAACGAAAGCAACGTCTAAGCACATGAAATTGGCTCCTAATTGTCTCATTATCGTTGTGTGGATCTGAAGGCTAGACCAAGACAATGTCAGCAGAAAATGTTTCCTCCACACTGGGAAATCATTACCTCAATAGTTTCATTAGCAAAGTATTAGGCTCAAGCAGCTTCTGCTATGAACAGGCACTCAGACAACAGGAACAGCCTGAAACAGCGTCTCAGCTGTTCCCTCAAACCTGTTACTTAAAAACCATCTCTTACAATACAGGTTGGGGAGAGAAATGCTTGTGATGGGATCACGAGAGAGAAGAGGAGCAGAAGAAATCACACCAGCTGAAAGCCATTGTTACGTTCTCAGCATGGCAGCTGCAAATAAAACACCTAAAGACCTATATAGCATGTGCTAGTATATATAGGAGCTACATATTCTTGGTATATGGGTTAGCATCTGGGGGAGCTATACATGATATACCAGCAGTAGCCCCATCTCTAGAGCAGTGAAGACATCATCAGCCACCCCGAGTCCATCTGTTGCAACAGAGCTGTGGCAATGCTGATGGGCTCCAGGTAAAAGGCCACCTCTGCTTTTGGGTCCAGGCACCTCAGGCTAACAAGAAATGTGTTAAAATAAAAGGAGAGAGAAAGGAGGGCTTCTGTAGAATAAAACTGAAGTGTTAGCACAGCTCTGCCAAGATGCCAAAGGCTGGAGCAAAAAAAGTCTTTTGCTCACCAACAGCACAGCCTTGCTGTAAACACTAGAATTACCCAAATTCCACTTAATTCACATTAATTGAAGGGGGCAGGAAAAGACGCATAAGGATGGTAAACTCAAGGGTCATAGCTTCCTTAGGAAGGCAAAATCCCATTATCGGGCAAGTCCCTGGGTAAAAAATTATCTTATGGGTCAGCATCTTAACAGATAAAACAGAGTGGTCCATGTGTTATGGGCAGCCAAAATACTGGAAACCAGAATGGATCCGGTCTTTATACACTGGCTTTTCAAATTTTCAAAAAAAAGTGGGCCACGTAGTCGTTAAGTTTTCTCTGCTGATGATCTTCTGTGAATTTTAAAATACTGAGAAAAACATTTTGCAGGGTCAGAGTAAGGCAAGCACTCCACAAAGATTTTTAGCAGGTAAATGGAATTGCATAGGTAATTGTCAAGATCAGCTTGACATCGATCCTGGCTATCCTTTGGGTCATACGATTCTCAATTTAATTGCTGAAGATATTAAGGAAATATAATGAATATCAACCTATGTGGCTCTATAGAAGATAGATTTCATTAAATGAACTTGGCAAGTTTTATTAAACCACCTGCATATTGGGTTGAAAAAGCATTTGCAGCGACATAAAATAATTAGGCTGCTGTAAACTGGCTGACTTACAAACTTGAGTTTGTTGAGCGTGTCTCTCACTCCAGGGTTTTTTATCTTAGCAGAGGGAGGTTAAAAGTGATGAGCTGCCATCGGAAAAGCACTCAGGAGAAGCATGAGAATGGACGACTAATCTGGCAAACAACGAGGGCAGGATTTAACAGCAGGACCGTGAAGTTAGACAAATTCAGGCTTGAAATGTGGAACAAATATTTAAGGCAGTGCAATTAGGGCAATTAATTTTTTCAACAGTTTGCAAGGGACTGTGGTGCTTTCTCAGTCACCAGCAAATTTTTAAACCATGATCAGAAGATTTTTTTTTCTTTTTAAAAGACAGAAATACACTAGTGACAACAAAACCTCCAAAAAGGCTAATGGCTTATATGCAAATCAGGCTAGATGAGCACAGCTGGCCTCACTGACCTCATAGGATACCCACTTATGAAAACTTAAGTAATTTTCATTCATTCTTCTGCCATTTGACATCATCTAGGCACACTAAAAGGGCTCAAAAGTGGATATAAATGCAATTGTAAAGTCTGTTTCTCTAAATCAAGGTTACGCACTGAATTTACAAGCGCTGTCAGCCCAACGTCCTGCATACTTTTCAGCCCAGAAATGCACACAGAATACAGATGTACAAACTTTATCAGCTCTGTATTATGCCTCACAATGTGAAAATGATTGCATGACGAGTAAATTCAACGCCCACTCAAATAACTGTTGCTTCTAGTTCCTAATGAATCACAGACCCAGAACGGGGTCAGAAGAATAGTCATTGTGGAGGGAAGGAAAAAAAAAAACAAAACAACATCTCAAATGAACTGTTTCACATGCTTGCTTGGGCAAGAGCAATCAGAGAAACACTGGATGGGGAGATTAATGACATAATTTTGGTGGATAACTAACCAACATATTCATGTGAATTTTTTCCCCTGTATTTTTTTATTTAAAGCCTTTTAAAGAGAGTTGATTTTTACTACTTAATGTTTAGCAACAGAATGAAAAAGAAGAAGGAGAAGAAGCAGCCTCCCTGATACAGAAGTTAGTCAACTCAATGTGAAAGATGGAAATCAGTTGTACCTCCTCTCTGGTGTTGGAGTAGAAACTACAGGTTATGGGTCAATCCAGTCAAAAAGATGCAAGAGCCACAGCAGAAGGAGCTGGGTGAGAGAGATGCAAGTGATTCAGTGTTTTCTGGATGCAAATAGGCTGTGCAATGAGCTGACTATCTTCACTGATGCTTTAGGATAGGCTTTACTGCACAGACTCAGAAAAGAGGAATCAGGCACCAAAATTTCCATTAAAATGGCCTGCAGTTGACCCATGACACCATTTCCACTTCCCTTTCCCACACATTTTTGCTCTTCTGCCCCCAAACATACAGTTTAACAGAGTAAGAAATTGCATATCCATAATACCCACACCAAGTCAAGCCATTCTTTCCAGCATCTTCGCCCAGAGGAACGAGCATCTGGTTGAAGTTGTCATGAGTGGTGTCCCATCAAAAGATAAAATACTGACTGTGAAATATTTTTTTTTAAGTGATTATTTTAATGCCATGGAGGGGAGGGACAAATTTCAATTTTGTTTCCACTGTCTCTGCTTCAGCAGGGCTGAGTTATGCAGTGAAGGGAAGTTGCAAAATATCAGGGTTTCTGCAAGGGACACCAACTGCTCTAGTCAGTGTTTCAAAAAGGCAGTCCAGTCCTTTCCCTGAATCTGGCATCTGATAGTAAAACAGCAGAACAGCAGATCAAAGCAAGCACCATGCTTCTGGCAGGGAGAACCTGACTGCCAAAACACCATGTTAAAATCCCAGCCATAAATTATGTGATGGAAAAAACCACGTAGATTTCACCCTTTACCTTGACACAGTTTTCATAAAGTAGTGCGAAAAATCAATGAGGGGGGGGAGAACCAACAAAAAACCTTTTATGCTGCTTTGAGATTATTTTTTTTTTATATTCAATAGTCCCTTTCTGAGCTACAGAGGCAGCTTAAGACAGAAATAAAGTTGCTGAGAAGGCAGCTGCTGTATCATCTACCCAGGTGTTGACACAGCCTGCTCTCCGAAGAAGCAACTCCTCATTGTGCCAGGGTATGAGCTGTGACAGGGTACGCATCTCACCTTCACAGAGCACAGACAGCAAGCTGCAGCCTTTCTTCTGGACTTCTATGTGAATAGATGTCACCTCATGAATGCTCAAACCCAAGGAGAACAGGGCATCAGAAACGACTTGGAAAGATTTGAACAGATGGTGATATTAAGGTTATTTTATTGTTCAGTCCCACTCCATGCACTGTCACTAGCAGAAGGAAACACACAAAGAAGGCAAAATGGGGCAAATGCAGCTTTCTCAGCTGAGGAGGGAATGCTCTATTTTTGAGTGATGGCCACAAATCCATAAGCTCAACATTAAGCTCAACATGACCCAGCAATGTGCGCCCACAGCCAGAAGGCCAACCATATCATGGGCTGCATCAAGAGAAGCGTGGCCAGCAGGGCGAGAGAGGTGATTCTACCCTCTACTCTGCTCTGGTGAGACCCCACCTGGGGTCCTGCATCCAGCTCTGGAGCCCTCAGCACAGGAAAGACATGGACCTGTTGGAGCGGGTCCAGACGAGGGCCACAGAAATGATCAGGGGGATGGAACGACGAAAGTCTACGAGGAAAGTCTGAGAGATTTGGGGTTGTTCAGCCTGGAGAAGAGAAGGCTTTGGGGAGACCTTAGAGCAGCCTTCCAGTACCTGAAGGGGGCCTACAAGAAAGCTGGAGAGGGAGTGTCTACAAGGGCACGTAGGGATAGGACAAGGGGTAATGGCTTTAAACTGTAACAGGGAAGATTTATATTAGCTATAAGAAATAAATTCTTTATGATAAGGGTGGCGAAGCACTGGAACAGGTTGCCCAGAGAAGTTGTGGAAGTGTTCAAGGCCAGGTCATATGGGGCTTTGAGCAGCCTGGTCTAGTGGAAGGTGTCCCTGCTCATGGCAGGGGGGTTGGAACTAGCTGATCTTTAAGGTCCCTTCCAACCCAGACCATTCTGTGATTCTATGATTCTAAATGCAGTTGATACCTCAGGTCTCCTCCTGACCCTGCCGCTAGCCAGTACACTCACCTTGGGTAAATTATTCATGTTCCCCACCTGCAAAACAGGGTCAAAGAGACTCACTTCCAAAGGAAAGCACTTTCAAATCTGCTGATAAAAAACAGTCTAACACCTGCAGTGGTGTTCTACAAAAATTTTCCCTATGAAGCTAATCTTGGGATTTTTTTCCCCCTCCATTCAGGCTGAAATGACATCAGAACCACCCACAAGACTGTGAAAAGCGTAAACATAAACCTCACTGTGCCCCCAGCCAAATCCCAGCCTCCAGCTGAGTGCCACATCCCCATCCATCCATCATATCGCCAAGTAAAATGGACAATTTAAACTGAAATAGAAATGGTGCCTTGCTGTGCTGCATCAATCAACAGCCTTTATTTGTCCTTACAGTCTGAGCCTCATCCTTGTTTCAATTCCTTTGCTGACACTAACACATTGTTTTTTAATAAACTGATGCTTTTGCATTTACTAAAAGAAACAAGTCATCTTGTCCATTTACTAAGTCATCAAGCCACTGCCCATTATTGACACTCACCATAATGAATCCAATCATCGTACGCATATTTATTCCCCATCCTCTTCCATTACCCACACGCATCACTGCTAAGTTCCATCACTGCTGCTACTTTCCCTATGCACAAGCTCTACAATTCTGTCTTCACACCCATCCTCCTGGCAGGTTCTTTTTATGGATCTGGAGATCCACTGTAACCTGGTACTATTGCACTTATCTGAATTTTGTTGTTTGCAAAGCTAAATTCAATGGTCTGAAAGAAGATGCAGCAAAAAGGAATGCACAATTTTTCCAAGACTATAGCATCTTCCATCCTGTTCCTCGTTGTGGTGGAAATATTTGCATAAATCATACCTAGTTAAGCAAACATAATGTACCCCAGGGTCATAAAACATGCTTTTCCCCCATTTTGACTGAGCTTAATTACTCCTTGTATCTTCTTTTCTACACCAAATTGAGTCCTGGTTAGTTGCCACCTGCCACACTCTGATTTCTCACTTCTTCAAGTGCTTAATGTTTGTCCCTTGTCTCCAGAGAGACAAAATGTGCATCACTACCAAGATTCCCTGCATTTAACAACAGAATAATACAATTATGCTGCATTAAAAAAAAAAGGCTTTTTTCCACAATTTGTCCCCAGTTACACAGTAAATACACAGACTATGCAGAGAAAATCCCCTTACTGGAAAACTGAATTTCATAACTGAAAAGCTATTCAAGCTGTGTGAAGAGTAATGGGCCAGGTAAGCGGTCAAGTCAAATCCAGCAGAAAGCTGGTTATTCCTGGAGGCTTTTTCAGGAGCTCAAATATGGACTTCAGAATAAAATTCCTTAATTATAGGTTATGGTATCTGGGATCAAACAGACCCTTGCAAAGAAGGGCTCTCCTGCTCTACACACAACTGCGGCTCCTTGCTAGTAGGTGAACACCATGGCAAAGGAAAATGTCTTTCTGCTAGGTTAATATTAAGACCCAGGTAAGACACTTAAACCAGGAGATATTTATTTTGAGGAAATAATTACCCCATTATCCTCTTCTAAACAACTTTATTCTATCAGTGATCAAATTGCAAAATAAACCAATCCATATTAGTAAAGAAAAGATCTCATGCTATTACTTAACACCCAGTTCTGGTCTGGAAAGGAACATGAATTGAGACGAGCATGTTAGAAAACTGCTCATGTCTATAGTATGCACTTCTCTAGTTAAGTCTTGCCCAGTATTCTTTTTACAGAAAAATAAAATTAGAAGTCAACTTTTTCTTTTTTTTTTTTTCCTCAAAGTCCAAGATTTTTTTCTCAGCCTTCCAAAGTAATTTGGTATTTGAAGAATATTTTCCTGTTTTTTTTTTTCAGGAAAATTTAAAATTGTCTTAGGATAATTATAGGATAACTGCTACTTTCTTAATAAAAGACAACAGGAGAATAAAAAAAGGTGAAGAAAAAGGAAAATACACTGCCATTTTCTTGTTTTCAAATGCCCATTTTATGGCCAGCCGTCTTCACAGAAGTTCTTGTTCAGGTATCACAATGCCTGGCTCCCCATGGATTTCACTTGAATCAGCAGAGCAAGGCTTTCAGGCTTTGTCTCTAGCCAAAAATGAGACTGATTTCAGCTCTGACTCAATGAGATAGCTCATTATTTTCCTAACCAGAGGCTGAGCCATACCCAGCAAGTGGCATCCCCAGAATACAGGTGTACTGAGTTTGCCGTGCTCAGCTGCCCAGAGATCAGCCCCTTACTGAAAAAGCCAAACAATCACGTTTGCCTCAGCTCTAATTCTGTTTTCTATATTAAAAAAAAAAACAAAACAAACCACTTCTCATTACTCACTGACAATCATCTAAAAATGACCAAGCTGTCATGTGCAACGGTGTGTAAATGCTGCTCTTCATCCACCTTCTCAGTCCTTCTTTATGTCACTGGTGGAGCTGCCAATGGTGGAGACTCCATCATCTTTGTAGCTCTTCAGGGATCATCTCCATGTGAGCAGATTAGGAAAGGATTTGCAGAGAAAAGGGGGGAAACCGTTGCGCAGGGAGACAACAGAGAACAAACCAAGGCTGCACAGCAAGCAAGTTCCATGCTCCTTCTGCCTCTACAGAGCTGCACCATGCAGTCAGGAGACATTTGTGACCCTAGTTTCTGAAGGTCAAGGTTGGAGTTATCCCAACATATTTCACCTGCACTGCAAGGTTCAAAAGAGCCTGCAGCAACATGAAGCAATCCAGTGTTCACTGCACACTAGAGAGATGAAGCCTGTAGATATAGTTCATGCTGAATGCTCTCCAAATTACCCCAAAACAGAATCATAGAATGGGTTGGGTTGGAAGGGATCTTAAAGACCATATAGTTCCAACCCGCCCTGCCATGGGCAGGGACACTTTCACTAGACCAGGGTTCTCAAAGCCCCATCCAACCTGACCTTGAAAATAGATAGCTTGAGATAGCATCTTCTTCCTTGATTGCAGAGAACAAGCTCAGATTTTGCATACAGACACGAAGCTGTTGGACTGAAATGTCCAGGTTGTCTCTGCTTTCTTCATACTTGGGTGGCCCCTGGTCTGCACAATTTCAGGGCTGCACCAGGAAACACTTTCATTAATGGATGTGGGTGGGTTGGCAACATCCCACATTTCTGGGCCCCAAAGTATGGTTCATCAGGGCGAGCTCATCCCACTCTTCCACACTTATCGCCTACCACCCAAGTTACACACATTTAACAAATCATTTAATTTTTCTTATTTTCATGTGGCTGGGCCACATGAGCCCTCTGGGTGTTCAGGCAGGGAAACTGAAGCAGAAGAGTGTGCTGCAACCCATCCTCCAGGGCACCATTTATGTGGTCAGCCCAGCCTTGCATGGTGCTATTGTGATGGGGACAGGAACAACATACCCAACATCACCCAGCTATAGATGTGACCGTAAGGTAATACAAGACAAGGAAATACCCTTAAATAATAGGATCCTCAATGACATGCTCAATGTCTTGAGCATATGTTGTATTAGTTGCCCAGAAGCTATGCCATGTTGTCTGTGGTTTTCTTCTTCCAGTCATCTTCTCAGACACCACTGCCCTCCAGTGATAAGCGCTGAGAGAGGAAAAGCAAAAACGTCTCGGAGTACCCTTGGACACACAGCCTTGTTATTGCAAATATTTTCCCCTGTGTCTGCCAGACTAAAGCAACTTTCCAGTTATTTTACCAAAAATACTCTCTTACATGCTGCAGCCTGCATTTCTGTCTGCTCATGACTGCAGTAATGATCCCAACCCAGCTGGGAGCTGCTTCCTGCTGACTGCAAAAATAAAAGTTTTTCTTGCCACCGAACCGTGTTACAGTCCATCGCAGACCCAAAGTGCTGGGCATGTTCCTATGGACTCGGGACAAAACTCCCCTCTAATAATTGCAGACCAATTTTATACAGCAGAGTTGCCCACCCAAGCTTCTCAAGAGCTGTTTACTCCTTTGCGGATTTTCGCCATGCCACCTTTCCAAATTACTTCAAATCTCACTTTTCCCTGCTTGCTGCATTTCCACAAGAGTCTTCCCACCGCACAGGTTTATTTTCTTTTGATTTTCAAGATAACCATGGACTTTAGCATGACAGAACATTTGATGTATTTACTCCTTCTAGCTTTTGGGGTTTTTTAGATAAATTTTTAAGTAAGTCTAGCAACTCACTGTCAACCTTATTCAAAGCTTAATATCTCTCCTTGCATATTTGTCTGCACTATAGTCACTTCTGACATGCCTTCAAACCATTAAAAACAGCCCAGCTGGAAGCGACCCTTCAGCATGTGTTTCTTAAGGGACCCCTTCCAGCTACACCCAGCGATTCCATTTATTAAAGCTGTGTTTTGGCTTAATAATTACGCCAAAGACATCTACCATACACTCAAATTTTGGTGTGCATGTTAAGCCAATCAGAGGATTTGAGTATATTTGTTTGGGATCTCAGAACATTAGCTGCTCAAGAAATTATACCCACTTATGCTTCCCACTTTCATACATCCACTTTTCATATTTACAGGATAAATAATACAGAGCATGGCTCTTAAGCCAGTCCTTGGCATATGAAGCATTAAAGAGTTTAAAGAAATTAAATACTGGCAAAATCTCATGCAGATACACAAACAGAAAGCATGTCCCCGTTTAGAGCAGGCAGTCCTGCTCCAGTGTATGTAACAGTATACAACGCTCCTCACACCACTTTCAGAGATGCAGCAGTGTCTCTTGGGAGGGGAAATGCAACACGAAGCTGTTTTGGTGTGTACTTCACAGTTCATCGTCTTTCAGGAAAGCCATCAGCTGTATTTTAGGACTACATGTAATTTCCTGTTCTAATCGACATTTAAACTAAATGAAAAGTTATACCTGCTCCATTGCACTGGAATCAAATGCATTGGAGTGGATTGCAAAAGGCCCCCCCAAAACCAACGGGTGTCTTTATCAGCTAGGCTCAACAGCAGAGAAGAATTCAAATGAGCATTCTTATTTAGCCTGACCTTATTTAAATAAGTTCGTTTGTGCTACAGCAAAACATTTTCCCCTGACACAAATTTTCAGGGATTTATTCAAACTTGTACCTGAGAAGAGAGGAAGCCACTTGATAACAAAGCAGATCTCATTAATCTAACTATTGAGCAGCACTCAAAACTGAAGGTGGTGGAGGCAGCAGAGTGGAAGGTTAGTCGGGACAGCAGACCTAGTCCTGGCTGTTCCTCCTCTCTTGTAGCAATTTGCACAAAGCTTGGGCTTTGTTCCAAAGATGAATGTGATCCAAAAATATAAGCATCACCATTTGTGCTTGCAGATCCCTGTGGCTGGGTCCAGAGCATCCTAGCTCCTGCAACTGCACCCGCAGTCCTGAGCTCAGCCTCCCTCCCTCTGGCTTGTTTAGCATCTCGCTCGTGCACATGCTTCGTTTGTGACTACAGGGTTTTATTACTAGAGGAAAAAATATGCTCAAAGAACATGCATGTGCAAAACACAGAGAAACCCTATAAAAAAAAGCAGTCCTCATCTTTTCCAGCCAGGAGGTCACAGCGGAGGGTAAAGCTCTTTAAGAAGCCATTTGCCAAGCTCTGTTAGAGATTTTCCAGAACTTGCATCAACTCCGCAGGCAACAAAGTCGATATCTTGGGAAGGATTTTCCCCAAAGTTTCTCATTAGTAAAGCTGCAAAGAGGGACATGTAGTCTTCTTTCAGTTCTTTCCATCTCATTTTACTTTGATACACTACACCGCCCAGGGTACTTTTGCTGAAGAATTACCTTTTCCATGGTACAGTTCTGACAAAAACGACACTTGCTGTGACTAAAAACCAGCCAAATAAATAGCAACTGTGGCCAAGCAGTTTACCATATATGCCCACATCCACACATTACTTTTTAAAATGCAGTGGCAAGTGAAACAGAGGACTCTTTGTCTCCTCCAAACCAAGTGATGTCCAGAAGCTGCCGTGGAAAAATAACACAAATGCTTGCTGGATCCCATCTCCCTTTTATATTTTTTTTTAAATGAACTTACATCAAAGAGATGAGAGATAAAAGCAGTTATCATGACCTTGCCTGGGAGCGCAGCTATAGGTTTAAAGCTTATATGTAATCACATTTTCAGGAATTTGTAACTAAAGCAGGCAAGCTCTGGGCAGGCAGAAGATACAGTAATCTGGCAGCTGCCTGAAAATCTGTCCGCCTGAGGTTTAGTCCCCCAAGGGAGGCACCGACAGCCTCATGACTTGAGGCATTTAAAAATAGGCAGAAGGAAGAATTTGCGATGACGCCACTGGGAACAACTCTGCGTCAGCCGGAGATGGGCAGTGGTAGCTCATCCCCTGCCCATCCTGGGCCTGATCCTGCCCCCAAGGACCACATAGTCACCCCCTGCACAGCACAGTGTCAGTACAAGAGGTGCATGCATGACCATGATGGTGCCGGTCAGGTTTGGGATGTCATGTCACAGTGTTGTAGGCTTTCCTCAGTGCAAAACCACACAGTACATAGTGAAGCCAAATATTTCAAGTTTTCATTCAAAACAACTCAGAGAATTTTTAATTCTACCATCTTGCCTGTCCTTTTTCACAAGGGCCATGGATCACATCAAATACTGTAATTTTTAAAATTTTATTTTATATGTATATATATAAATATGTTTGATATTTTTGCAGGAGGTGGATGATAAAGCTCAGTTTAGCTGCTTTTGATGTGCTGTCATAGTGAGGATGCTGGTCTGCCCACAATGAAGAACTGAACGGATACGATGGAAAAGGCGGTGGCAGTTGCCAGGGCTGCTGGTGACAGACAGACAGATGGACAGACTCCTAACCATACCCGGCAGAGAGGTGCCATCTGATGCCCTTCGGGAGTGCAATTTCCTCGCATTGCTGCTCACTTTTCACATCTCCCGTGAGCCGAAGGAAAGCAATGCCCAGGGAGGGGGGAGCGGTAACTTCAGCCCATTAAAAATTGAAAAAAGGGAAATGGTTTCAATTGATTAGCCATAAACATCTGCTCCTCTCTCTCTCTAAAATCCTTCCGCTTATTTTACTGACCTCAGCCCTCTCAAGGGACCCGAAGACCCATGCTGTACCTCTTTCTATGGCATGCAATAACCCGCTTGTCTCCAAACTTCACTCAGTATCGTTCACTGCTTCATGCCACAGACTAAGTTGCTACATCCAAATAATTAGAGAGGAGATTGACCAAGCAAAGAGTCCAGCTCCCATTTCATTTGCTCCCTTTGCGATATTCTCCAGCTATCCTCAAGTTAAATAACACCTGGTCAAACTTTCTTCCTTTGTATTTCCCCCTCTATTCAGGCCAGCAACACCCTATCGACACTACAAGCAACAAGAGCAACATTAATTCTTCCTATAGTGAAATAATTTAATCTTATAAAATCCTTCTGATCTTCCACGTTGATCACCCAGGGACGAAGCATCCAAGGAATGTGCTGTCACAGCGCGCTGGGAGGAGACTGGAGCAGATTGGTGATGGGTAAATGAGGGAACAGAGGCAATTTTAGAGTAGTAGTTAATGTCAAAAATACTGCTGTCCTCTGTCCTTTCTCTGAATTTTGGAAAGTGATGCTGATTTTTACAGAGATATTCCTAAAGAGAAGTAGCAGACACACAAAGGACACCGAGATAGCAAAGCCTGCCTGTTTAAACTACTTAAGGCATAGCTGCTTAGTGGTGTCAAATATTAGATGAGCTGTGGTCCTGAAATGTCCTTTCCCTAGCTTAAGAGCTGTCCTTAACGTAACTGAAGTGTTATGCATTTGCAACATGTTACACACTTGCACCCCCAGTAGTCAAAAAATAAAGCAAATGCTCGCTTTCCAGCCTCCAAAGGCCTTAAGGGATGGTTGTTACAGATACCGGGGAAGCAGTTGGGTTGTTTTTCACATGGAGGCTGAATGCAGGATCGATATTGCTTTAGTGGCTGGCAGATGATGAGATCATGTCTAAATTAATGCAACTCAGCCACTCAGCCGGGAGCTGAGTTCCCAGAAAGAAGGCTGGGGGAGGATCGGCACAGGCCCATCTTCCACAGGAAGGAAGAAACTCTCTCTTGCCATGCTTCGAGTGCTTGGAGCAAAGCATGGGTGAAGGCAGCTACAGACCAGCCCTCCCCAGCTCCAGGGGTAGTGGAAACAGCCACAGCGAGCGAGCTGTAAGCCAAAACAACGTTATGGGGGAGGGAGAAGTGATGAAGAAGAACAAGGTCATGCAGGGGATCCTTTTGCTTTAGGCTGGAGCAGCCCAAGCAGTCCGGTCTGGCTTTGAAGATGACCCTGCCTCAAGTTTTGCACCAGAGACCTCCTCCATTGCCCAGGTTTTACGCTCTGCGTGGTCAGTCCCAGCCTGAGCAGTACCCAAAGCCTGACTTCAGCAGCCATGATATGGGTTGATCCTGCTGTCATCAAGCACCAGCTTCTCACAAGCGTTGGAGCCAGGAGCTACATAAAGTTGAGAGCACCTGCTCCAACCCTCCATCCACGGTACCGTATAGACCACCTGAAGCCTATAATACTGAGTTTAAACACCATGAGTGAACACACACTCTCAGCAACACATTCCCCCTCCCAACACCTCAGGCAAGGTGGAAGGAGGGAAAATGATAGAATCATGCCGGGATTTCATCCAGAAAATCACCTGCAGGACAACTGGGCCAGGGCTGCAAAGCTGAAACAGCAATACACCCCAATACCTCACTTTAAACGTTAGACCCCACTGCCATCTTGTGGCAAATGCTTCCCAAAATAAAGTGAAAGAGGGGAAAACACATTAAAAAGTTGTGGACAAAGTTAGCTGGTGCTAACTTTGCTGGAGCAAGGATGGGTAAGTAATTGGGACCAGGGTCGGGAAACCCATTGCTTCTCGTCAGTGATGCTGAGACTGAATCTATAGCACTGTGACAGATACAAACTTCTGTGGAAAAAACACAGAGACAGGATGATCCCAACAATTTGCAAAGTTGAGGTTATAATCACACACATAAAGCGTAATTGCTTGTACAACCATGACTGCCTTTTAGTCGTGGCTCTGGCACATTAATACCAGCAAAGATTAGTCGCTATTTCAAAACATTTAACAGTTTCCAAAGTAATTTAGCATCGCCCTGGTCCAAATAAGGCTTGTCGACCCCAATAAACAGGATTAAGCCAGAATTAGATATTACATCTCTGAATTAAAGAACGCAGTTGCTGGAATTTAGAGAGGATGATTTAAAAGATTAGGATTATGGCTCACGTCCATCTGTCCCGTGGCACAAAGCATCTTCAGATGCTGAAAACCCACAGATTAGCACCCCTTGGGTTTTCAAAAAGCACCTCGCTGCAGGAATGAGGCAGTTTTGATGGTCCTTATCTGGCTGTTAGTCCTAGCCAAGTGCTTTAAGTACACCTCGGCGTTTACTTTTTGCATCATTTATCACTTACAGCGCTCATGCCGTGGCAGAGCCTTTGCTTAGCAACTGGGGATCACTTCCTAGGAACCACTTTCTGAGGCATTAGCAAAGTGCCTCAATTGCTGCATCATCCAGTCACGCCGTGGATGGCTCTTACCATGCTAGAAAAAATGACAAACAAACTGCTTTTCCTTCTTTATATAGCAATAAGCACCTGCCAGATGCAGTATCAGACAACATCAAATCTGTGTGTGAGCCGAAACACTTATTGGGTTTAGGTACAAGTGACTAAAAACTCACTGAACACATATAAATTCATGAATCATTTACAAGAATTGTGTTTCTTCCCTCAACACAAATCTCCACTAGTGGGAACAGATCAAGAACACAACACGGAATAATTATATTTTGAAAAACAGACATAGAAAGTGGCAGTGTCCTGGCTATTTCGAAAGATAATCCGATTTACATCAGAATAGGGCTATGCACCCAACCATCTACACAGCAATGCTTTCATCCATTAAAACCTATACAACTAAATTATTGGGAGGAATAATGGCATAAAAACATACTTCCAGACAAAAGATAACACTTCTTTCAATACCTTTCTGTTTTCACACCCCCTTTCTTTGGATCTTTGCAAGTCTTTACAACTCTGACCCTGCTACACATTACAGGGATGGGTTACAAGAGGCACAACATATTGCCAGAGACAAACTCTATTCTCTGCTTTCAGCTGGGAATTAGCTCCTTTTCGAGTTTCTCTCATTCTGTTTACTAGTCTCAACTTCTCGAGAGTTTTAAATGTTGGTGTATATTACAGACAAACTTGTCCTAAATAAAATTAATTACACTGTTGATAGCTGTATCACTATTTCTGCTTGCAGATCTCTTCAGAGATGAAAAGCCATTTGAAGGTTGATCTCAGATCCGGATAAAAAGGTTTCTGTCGGCATTAATTTGAAATCAACACATAAAACAGGTCTAAACATCATCTTGGGGTTTTATAGTATGGAAGTTGTCTCTGGATTTTAGAAAAGAGGTGTTACATGCCTCCAACCTCTCAGGGACCTGAAGTCTTGTGGGATGAACAGTTTAGATGATGCTATCAGCTGCTGTCTCTAAAACCCCCATAAATAAATTAGTCAAAACGCTGTCAGCAGTTTTTAGATGCAAAAGCCAGAGAAACCCACAGAGACGTTAAAGGGAAGCTGGCACCAGACAGACCCACTCATGCCTCTGGTAGGCATTGAGAACTGGGAAACATCGTCATCTTCTTGGCAGAGGCCGACTGCAGCAAAGCCCTTTACCCCCAGCACCCAGGATGCCATAGCAGCAACCTGGAACCACACCAACAGGCAAGATGTCGCTTGTGAAAACACAGATTTATTTAATCCACTGGTGGGTAGTAATTTGGGGTCAATAATGGGAAAAAAAGGCAGGCTGCAGGTGCAGCATGTTTGGTAAACTGTGCAGCTGCCCATTGCTCTTCCAGCAATGAGATGGGAGAAGAATTAAGCGGACCTCAATTAAAACCCAAGAGCAATCCCAAACTGGCTTGGTTACTATCGTCATCGCTACCATGAGTGAGGCCGAGGTATGGGAAGATGATGGGAGATGAAGTGCCAGGCCGGAAGGTCGTTTGTCCTGTCCTGTGTCGTTCTCATTACCCAGAGATGTTGTTTCAGCACGCAGCAAAAACTCTTGGTGCAGGCCCCACCAAGACAATGACAAACTAACTGTTTTTCCTTCTTTATATTGCAATAAACACCTGCCAGATGCGGTATCAGACAATATCAAATCCATGTGTGAGCCAAAACACTTACTGGATTTAGGTACAAGTGAATAAGTACACAGCAGGTGTACAGGTGCAGGCCCCACCAAGAGTTTTTGCTGCATGCTGAAACATCTCTGGGTAATGAGAACGATACAGGACAAGAAAAACGACCTTCACAACTCACATGGACGCAGCGTAGTCTGGCACTGGTCTGCCAGCCCAGGCTGGGAACAGCAAGGGAAAGTCTCAGGGGAGGATTAAACCTTGCTAGAGCCGTGAGCAGTTTTAATAACTCCTAAATGAGTTATTACACATGGGGGGGCACCGGGGTCCTCGCTGTTACCACAGGTGCCGGGTCACTCTCACCTTCAAGGCTTGGGATGATCACAGCCTTCAAGAAAAACCAACAGCAAGGGAAAAAGTTGGCCCTAGGTTCCTTCTCTGGCCACATTATGCAGCCTCCGCTTCAGGCAGGGGGTGCAAAGGGATGCACCCACCCAGGGAAGGACGAACTAACACACTCTGCTTGTGTGGCTGACAGTCACACACCTCCCTGGGCATAGCGGTTTGTCTTATTAAATCACTCCATACAGTCAGGAAAAAGAAGAATAAATTTAAAAAGTCCAAAGCCAAGAGCTCCTCGTTTATCTTTAAATGAGTAATAGTCTTGTTAACGAAGGGCAGGAGACAGCTACCGAGGAAATGGCGGGAGTTTGGTCTGGCTGATGGCAAGGTCCATTTTGTGAGAAGATTGAGGAGAGTGGTGTGGATCTACACCCGAACATACCTGGCTACAAGAAATATTATCAGGAATGATTTTGCTGAAATAAATCGCTACAAATGGGAGAAACCAGACCGTCTCTTACTCGGCGAGAGCCAGCGACAGCTTCTGCCGAAAAGAGGGTGCCGCTGGGTCCCGCTGAAGTTGCACACTCCCGCCGCCGCTTCCCCGTCACACTCGGAACCCCCGGGAGCCGGAGTAGCACCGCGCTCCCCCGTTCTCACACGGTGCGGTACGGCAGGAAAGCCCCGAGCCTGAAACCCCCCGAGACCCCGCGCTGCGTGATGCAGACCCCGCGCTCCCCCCGCCCCGAAAGACCCCTCTGCGGGTGCCCGACACCGGCGCACGGGGATAACCGGGGGCAAAGCAGCGGCGCGAAGCCCGCGGGGGGAGCAGGGCCGGCTGTAGTTCTTGGGGAGCGCGGGGGGCAGATGGGGTGGGCGAAGGGGAGCCGTGAGGACGGCGGCACCTGCCCCGGGGAGGGGGCAGCGGGGGAGCGCTGCCCGCCCGGGGCCGCCTCTCGGGCCGCGGCCAAACAACTTTGCGGCCCCGCTGCAAACTTATCCCAGCGCCGGGGGAGGCACCGCCGGGTCCTCCCAGCCCCCCACGCCGGCCGAGCATCCCATGGGAGCTGGAGCGGAGCCGCAGCGGGGAAGGGAACGGAAGTGGGGCCGGGCAGCCGGTCATGGGTTATCCGATCCCCACCGGTCCTCAAAACCCCCAACGCGCCCGGCGCTCCCTCCAGTCTCCCCGGGCACGGTCGATGCCGTTTCTCCGGGGACCCGAGGCGGGGGGGGATGCGATGTCCCGCCGCCTCCCTCCCGGCCATCCCACTCAGGAAGGGGTTTCGGGGGG
>Ga0065711_1006147_pt1 | contig 20866 bp, 11 predicted proteins | sample Hoacrofraction12_FD_59098 | JGI IMG/M metagenome (GOLD analysis project Ga0065711, IMG submission 59098) | Hoatzin crop microbial communities from Cojedes, Venezuela - Epithelial fraction 12 v2 (version 2) | ecosystem: Host-associated > Birds > Digestive system > Esophagus > Crop | place...
AAAGGAAAGGAAAGGAAAGGAAAGGAAAGGAAAGGAAAGGAAAGGAAAGGAAAGGAAAGGAAAGGAAAGGAAAGGAAAGGAAAGGAAAGGGAAAGGGAAAAAGGGAAAAAGGGAAAGGGAAAAAGGGAAAGGGAAAGGGAAAAAGGGAAAAAGAGAAAGGGAAAAAGGGAAAGGGAAAAAGGGAAAGGGAAAGGAGCTCACAATAAACGTCCCGCTTTAGCAGCGCAGCTCGCTCTGCTTCCCGCAAGGCTGGCTCTTACCTGCTGTCACTGAGCAACGCTTCATCCACGTCCTGTCCCGGAGACAGCACAGCCGGTAACGAATTTCCTCCATTTGCAGACATTTGTCATCCAGGCCTGAGCCATCCCAAAAGCTGGCTCCAGCCGATGCTGCTCCGGTGATCTCGTACCAAAAAGGCCAGAGGCACCTCCGCCCCGGCCCTGCGCTGCAGGACGATGAGCACGGCGTCCTGCAAACTGGTTGTAGCTTTCCTCACACTTTACTTCGAGGGATTTCTCCATTGGGATTCTCTGGTCAGAAAGAAAACTGCAATGAGAGAGGACTTCCAATAAACTTCTACAATTGATTTTTACCAAGCAGGTCCCTTCTCCCACCGCCAGCCCTGTCGTTCTTCTTGGAGGACGCCTCCGGAGGGCTGTGCAGGCTCCCCCCACCCCCCCTCGCAGAGGAAGGTGCCAAGCGAGGGTTCCAGCCCACCCCATCCCACCCCGCTCTCAGGTCAGGGTGTCTGGGGCAGGTCAGGCACAGACTGGGATGGACAGAGCCCCGCTGCACCACGTCCTTTCTCCAGGGTGTTTACTGGGCTGCGTGGATGCTGCTGCTTCCCTGCAGCTTGTGCCGCTCCCGGGTGATGCGACCTCCTGCCCGCAGCGACACCGGGCTCCTACCGTCGGTCAGATCCTGGCCCTGCATGGGATTTGAAGAAATTCACTGTAGTTGTTCCTGGTGGAATCACCCTAGAGAAAGGCACGGAGGCGTCAGGACACTCGCTTTCCGCTGGATCCATCTCTCCACCTGCACACACGCGCACACACAGACATTTTTCCTTGCCTCGCTGCAGACGCACAGAAACACTCTCTCGCGCACACTCATTCACATCTTCTCTCCCCCACGCTTTCTCTCTTTCCCCAGCTCTCACCCACACGGGGTTTTACTCATTTTCCCCCACCTTCTCTCTCTGACTCTCACACACAGGGAAACCCTTCCTAATTATTTTGAAGAATTAACAGCTCTACGTGGAAAAGGATTTTGCACAAAAAAGTAACAGTGGAGCAGAGGCAGCCGAGCCGCCCTGGGAAGTCAATGCCCGCTACGATAAAAGCAGCTGATTGAAAACCCCTGATGGAAAAGCAGCTCCCGGGGCCAGCAAGGGCCAAGGAAAGCTCGCGCGGGTGGGAGCAACTGCAGCTCCCCTGGCACCGCCGGCCGCTGCCTTCATCCGCAGCGACGCTTGTCGGGCAAGCTGCCGCCTCCCTGCCTCCCGCTCCGGCTGCAGCAGCCGGAGGCGGCTCTGGGAGCAAACGGGCTGTGCTGGGTCGTGCCATCGCCACCCGCGCCCAGACCCCTCTCGGCACTGGGCCCGGCTGGCAGGGGCGCAGCGCCGCGGGGGTCGCAGCCGTACGGCGCTTTGTTCGATTTCCCAGGTCAGAACCCCCCATATTGGGCTCCACATCCTCCGTACGAACACACCAACTGCCAGGGGCAACAAAAAGGTGACCCCATCGCCGTGGCACTGACATCAGAGGCGCTTTGGGGTTCATTCCCACAATTTCCACCCATTCCCCGCAGGACCACAGGCAGGGCACTTCGTCCCGAGCCTCGGCTGACGGCGGGCATCGGCAGCTCGTCGGGCTGGGGGCTGGTTACTGCTGGGTCAGTGGGCAGTGGCCGGCACAGCCGGGCCCCGCGCTGGGTAAACCCACCTGGTGCTGCTACAGCAGAAATGAGTGAGCTTTGCAGCACTGCTCAGCTGTTTCCATAGCAAAGCGCCATCACCCTACCGCCAAGTCCCTCAATTCCCTATTTTACAGGGAAAATAACACACAAACCTTTGTTAAGTTAGTGAGCTTTATTTAGGAAATAAATACAATTGTATGAAAATGAGTGATTGTAATAAATACAGCACTTGTGAAAAAATACACAGCCACGAAAAGCATAATATTTTTAGGCATATTACTCCAGTGTGGTTACAGGGTCTGGCACACTACTGGAAAAAATAACTTTCTGTCCCTGAAAGAGCGTTTTAGACATGGAAGAGCGAAAAAGACAGAGAGAGAGCGAGAGAGAGACTGTGTGTGCGTGATGGCAAAGAATATCCAGTTCCTTCCCAAGCAAGCTTTGATAGATATTTGTTTATTATAGAGTGGGTTTTTTTGAAATTTGATACTTCATCACAACTAATTATTTTAAAGGATGCTGCCGAGATAGAAATGAGAGATTTGAGAAATCCCTTCATGCGCCAGCAGTGAGGCTGGAGGTCACTCACAGCACGTGGCAGAGTCTCACCAGCTCTGCTAGACGGCTGCGGTTTCCATCGTTTGCAAAATGTAAGCGGACAAACAGTTTCTCCTCTCCCTCCTCACGCAGCGAGCACAATATTGTCCATCGGCTTTGTGTTTTCAGTTGAGACACGGCAAATATCACACAGGAAAAATGCATAAAGTGCTTGCGTAAAGGCCGTTCACTCACACATCCACACCGGCCACATCCACAGCTCAACTCCACCGTTCTGCCAAACACTGGCCAAGCAGGCGAGGCTTGCTGCTCTTTGGGAATAAGGTGTAACCCTGGAACTTCGCACGCCGCCAGACATTTCCAAGCTTGACTTGCTTATAAAAAAAAAAAATTAATTCCATACCTCTATTAAAAAAAAAAAAAAAGACAAAAACATTTCCAGTAGTTACCTCTGTTTCAGTGTGTGGAAAGAGTTAAACATCAGAGCACATAAAAAGAATTAAGCAAGAAAAAGAAGATCAATACTTTCTAACAAGTCCCATGCCTTGAAGGTTCAGGAAGCGACCGAACACTTTAAAACAAAGCTACGGAGGGGGTCCTTCCCGCTGCTCAGACTGGCAGCTCTGGACTTCCCGGGGGTTAACAACCCTCAGAGCTCCAGGTCTGAAATGGGAAAAGTCAGGCGGCCCCTTTGGAAACACAAGAGGTGATTTCCCCAAGGCACGGTGTAATCTGCTCACCGACTGCTGATGCAAGAGAACATCTCTTTACAAAGCACATAAATACAGGTCTAAAATAAATAGCAAGAAATAAATCATCCGGTATAAGGAATTCAAGCTACCAATGCTATTCACAGCCCGCTGCTTTCAAGGCCATCAATAAGCACAGGCAGAGACACCGGATCGGTGCCTCAGGGGACGGAATCTGCCCTTGTTCCTGGTGGGGGACCAGCCAAACCGCCCCCGGGGCTGCTCGCTCCGAACCTCCCGGGAAAGGCAGCTGCACAGCCGCGGCGCTGCCGGAGCGTGGGGGAAGCTCAGCTTCCCCCCTTGCACCCCAGAAAGCTGTCAGCCCGCGGGTGCTAGCAGGGAGCTGGGGCCGCGCTCCCTGATGGAGATCCAGGCAGAGCCAGCCCCACAGCCGGACCGGGCGGGGAAAGGCCAGCGCCTGCTTCCAGCTGAGCATCTGCAGCGGGGTGACCGTAACCACGGCTAAACCAGGGGTGTTTCGATGAAATAATCACAGATCTCCTTTGCAACAGCACAGCGCGTGGGGCACTGGCAAAGCGCTCGGCACACTCGGCAGCAGCTAACTCTAGATCTAGGGCAGATCTTCAGCTGAGGGGAACTGATTCAGCAGAGCACAGGCTCAGGCTCTTGGGATTTTGTGTGCATGCGAAAACTAATACAAGGTCTCAAGCTGATGGTTTTTTTCCTTGTAAACTAATGAAATTCAGTGGGTGATTTACCAGACACCCATATTTCAAGATTTACTAATTTGTTTCTATAATGCATTTAAGGAAAAGCGTGTCTTCTTTCACATAAGCATATTTAGGTGACTGTAACTTGGACAAAGGGAGGAACATGGGACAGCCGCTTGCAACATTCATGTCATTCACCGGTCTCTGAAATGAAGCAGAGGTCAAGTCCGGCCGAAATGCATCAATAATGTGTTCCCTATTGTTTTGGTCGAGCAACATAAATGTAACCTGAAAAACAGAATGTGGCAATGATGAGTTATTGAACTGAAAAATAAACCAGGAAATATCAGAGACAGAAGTGCAAACATGCTGCAAAAGCAGCTGGATGCTCTATTGATACTTAAATACAGAATATAATTAATGTTTTGCAACCTGCAAGGTCAGTTAATGTTAACAAGGGAGATTGTAATGGTTCCCTGATGAAGTATTTAAAACCTCGCCACCCGTAAAATAAAGTTAAATAAAATAAAGTAAGGATTTATTACTTGGTAGAGAACTGCACAGTCAAAGACTTTTTCCCCTCTCTCCTGACAACTTCAACAAACCCCAGGTTTGGCTACAGTCATTACATTCATTCTGTTATTGCGGTTTGGAATCAAAAAAAACAGCTCAGTTGCCTGTACACAAATATATGAAAGACACAAGCTAAATATCTGCATAGAATCTCCCCATATCACTACCACTCTTATTAACCCACTGTTCTTTAGCTTGAATGTGAAATGTAGGTAATAATTTTTTAATACAATGAGGATTGGGAACTTTGACTTCTATTTTCTTTGGCTGCTAAATGGTAGCAAAGCTATTTATGTGAAAGGCTTACAGAATTACTACCGCATGAAGGGAAGTGCTAGAACAGAGACCAGAACCTTGTGCACACTTTCACTGCTTTTCTAACCATTGTTGCCATTATCAGATTGCACTTATCAAATGAGAAAAAATAAGATCAGGATCACAGAAAACATCCATGACACATTTGTAAGATCTCTAACCTCCCAGTTCTAACATCTGTGCCTCAGGTAGCAAATCATAATTGCCTCATAAATTGTTATTATCTGTGTATCGCAAGAGCCAGGAAAACACGTGTCTCTGGCTTTCGCCCAGGTGGACACAGGCTGGGATACACCAACACCAGTACGCTGGTGTCTGCAAATCCTGCCAGGCACAGTATAGAACCTCGGTGAGAGCAGCTTTCCCTGTGTGTAAATCACTCCGTGCAGAGATAAATTATTACCCAAGATTACAGTACGACTAATAGCTGTCAGAGAGGCAAATGGGAAAATGCTCCAACTTCCAGTAAACTTCAAAGTCCCCGTGTGTTCACTGGGAGTGGTGGGGTTATGCCAGGATGAGAGAAGAAAAGGTTGCTCTTCTTACCTTGTGTCTGAACGGCCATGGGAGCAGAGCATCGTAGTCTCCTTTCATGACAACAAAGAACAGGGACACGTGGGTTCCTTTTCCTGTCCCATCCCCGTTCAGATAAACCCTCAGACAGACCTTGTAGCCATACTTTGCAGTGTAGAAAGCTGAAAATCAGAACTTATCATTAGTAAAGCCTCCTTTGAAAAAGAAAAAAGACATAATGAGTGTTCTGACATATGGGAAAAGATAGTGTATGATGTGTTTTGCTATCACAGAGATGAGAACAGACAGATTAGTACACCCTGGGGATTATAAGCAATGAAAACCCAGTGGCTGGAATCCTTTAGTGCCTCATGCCTCAGTGAAAATTACCTGTTATTAGCCACACAACCATATTTTACCTAATGAAGTTACTTCTCACATGGGAGGTAACTGCAGCAGAAAGGCCCTCGGTACCTTCAGGCACCAAGCTGTGGGTTAGGGGAGGCGGATCCTGCAGATGTCACTGCACGTAGCTGCGGCAGAGGGCAAACTGCAAAATGAAAGCTCAGAACAGAACACAACTCTGTGGAAGAGCACATCGCAGCTGCCCCTAGTTACAAGCAGGAGAGCACGAAGTCTTCCCATAAGCAGCATCTTCTTTCTGAGGAGCTATTTTAAAGGACCTCCTGTCCACTGAGCAGAAAGAAGCACGGTTCTAGGGAAACCAGTCCGTTTTCTAAAGGGCTGGGTTTTGCTAACACACACGTGTGTTGTGTTTTACCTGGTGAATACAAACTGACTGTTCTTCCCGTCACCGAGTCTTGTAACTTCCTGCCAACATCTGTTATTTTCCACAGAAAGACCCCATCATAGGAAGCTTGCTCAGAGAACAGAAGACTCTTATGAAGACTGCTCAGGCCTGCGTCCTTCTGCGTCAGGCACCGGTGCAACTCTGCAATCTAGAAAAAAACCAACCAGTTCTCCATCAACCCCACCTCTCCAGTCTGTTGTGCTGCAGAAGTAGGAGAATCGTTCTGGAGTCCTCATGTTCTGGAGGATCTCCTCTGATTTCTTTTTAAGTGACAGTTACGTGCCAACACATAAGGCAAACAACTGGATAGCTGGTTGTTTGGTCCTCCAGGCATAACGCTGCTTTAAGAGGATCAGTCAATTAAACAACTGTCTCGCTTGCTCGCAGTCTGATAATGGCAAATTCTTAACATTCAAAACTCTTAGGAATATCTAGATACCTAAGCACAAATTTAGATAATATGAGATGCCCATTTGAAAATTTATCCACAACCAAAGGATCCTGTAGATGTGTCCAGAAGTCAACACTTCACGCAGCTCAAATTGCTGTGCCCATCTCTGTCCCAAACCCTACACCACCTCTCTCTGATACCTGTAAATAGCTGTTATCAATACAACAAGCAGAGAGACAATGCTTGTAACTATTCACCTTCAGCTCGAGGCCTCGTATTATATTTTGATCGAGTTCGCTCTGTCTCCGAAAGGCTGTGATTTCCACATTAGAGGTCTCCACCTCTTTATTGAGCACTGCCACAATATTCTCAAACACATGTAGCTTATTTTCTAGCTCAGAAATCACTTTCTCCTTCACAAGTTGTTGCAGAACAGATCCATCTTCAGGAACAGAAGATCCAGGAAAACAGTCTACTTCCACATCCCCGTTGATTTCCAGCCCCGTTGGGATGTGCAGATCAGAGATGCTTTTTCCTGCATCGTTCACGTTCAGCTCTGACTGCGGGATGGAGCCGTTTGCAGCTTTGGCAGCAGTGCACAAGTTTGCCTTCAACTGCTTTATGTGCTGCAGCAGAAGCAGCATGTGGGCGCCGACTGCAGTTTTTTCATGCTCCTTTATCTTCTCTTTGCTTCCCTGCAAGAAGATGACGCTGTCAATACACTCTCCGTACAACTACCACAGCTGGCCTGGGGCCAAATCAAGCAATGTTCCCTTGAACTTCTTGGGAGAGACAGAGATGGAAAAACTGCAAGACACAGGTCCAACTACATAGCAGCCAACTGTCAGAGGAGACACGGAGAGAGGAAAACCAAGAAGCCCTCCAATGGTCAGTTTAGGCTGTACGTTCACATGTGTACACATACTACATAAAAAGAAAAAAATGGTCTACGTTTCTGTATTAAACAGGATGCCAGGCAGAGTCCCAGCAAGATTCTCAAATAAGCCAATATTTAGCACATATACTGCGCATAAAGGATGAGACAAGGCAACAGATGCAAACCAAAATGCAAAGACTGTTACTGTTTTAAGAGGCATCTCCCTGAAGGGAACATCCAAACCAGCGTAGAACAGCGTATCTGATAAATCAGCGGAACTGTAATAAACATCTGTTTTTACCTGAAGTGCATGCACAGTGCAGGACACTGAGTATCACCGGCTGAACTGCTCCTCACACACACTGTGTAACCGTGGCAGTTCCAACATAACCTCTGCTGGACTACTAAAAGTGGGTAGACTTTCTCGCTTTTCTTAAAGGTATATTTAAATCAGGGCCTACCACCTTGAACACAAAGTCTGGCTAGACCAAAGGCACGGTGCTGAGCTGTACACAGTCTGAGACCTTCCTGAAGGCATCATTTGACTCACCCTAAATGAACAGCCAACTTCTGAAAAACGACATCCATCCTTGTTGATTAAGGGTGTAGACTGGTTCTGTTGGGGGGGGGAAAAAAAAAGGAAGAAAATAATCCAATACCAATTGAAATGGATTTGTTTATTTAGCTACAAACAACTAGGCTACAATCCCAGCAGCTATAAATCAGGCTAATTCAAGCACTACTGCAGCTTACAGTGTCCAACTAACTGTGAAAATTCTTTGAAAATCAATCCAGTGTGGTCGATTGCAAGTTCCTTGCACGAAGCTTGGCAGTTAAGTGTCCATCGAACAGACTCCATAATTCAACAAACCACAGCCATCCCCTAGTAACAACTATCTCGTAAATAAGATGCCAGTAAGCAAAGTGGCCCACCACGGTGGATACCACCACACACACAGCCCCCCCAGCCCTCTTCCTGAGACCGCACGGAAGTGCTGTGTCGCGCAGCACGTCCTGGGAATGAACAGCTCTGTTAGACCAAAAGCTCCGACTGACGTTCAGACTCAGTCCCCTTCACAACCAAGAGCACGTCTCTCTAAACATGCTGCTGTACAGCACACTGCTCTTTTGCTCATGTGGGTCTCCCTAAATATTTGAAAGGAAACAAACATTTCCCCATTTTTGTAAGATCAATTGAGAAGATAATAAAGTCAACTGTGGGAGCAGGGGAGTGAAGCTAGTCAGCAGAGCTATGCTGGGATGTAAAAAGTGCCCAGGTACAACTGCCATATCTGCAGATGATCTCAGACGTCTGTTTAATCTAAACGAACAAGTGATACTTTTGTGAACTGAAATAAAGCTGGATTGCATTCACTCATCTTTTACCTACCTTTTCCTTTGATGGTGTTTCTGTTTGCACACATTTTTGTTCCTTACATAAATTGCCTTCACATGAATGTTCCTGTCATTAAAAATACGAGAAAAGAATTCAGTGCGTTATTAAAACTGTTGAGCATCTTTATTTAGGAGTCTTTCAAACCAAGCTTGTGTTTAGGAAGGCTGTTCCCATTTTACAGAAACTTGGGGATTTGGGAGGCTTTTCTACATGTAAATCTCTGTTACGGAAGAAAAAGTTTACAATCAGTTTCTTGCTTTCTTCCTGGAAGGTATGGATTTGAGGAAGAGTAAAGGAAAGCAGGGTAACTTCCCCAGCAGCACGAGGAGCTCCACAACACACGGTGCAAAATCCGGTACCCCTGCCCAGAGAGTGCCCGCTCTGGGCCTCACTGCGCAGCAGGCTGCCGAGTTCTCTGACTTCTTTTTAGAGGGAACAACGTGCAGAAATTCGGGACTAAAGCACATCTGCTAAAAGCGGGTGCTGCAGTCCCCTGCACAACGAATTGCAGGCCCGCAGGTTTCTCAGGCTAAGCCCCTAAGCCGATTACTCTTCACACCTAGCAGGCGCGTTCAGTGACCGATCTCCAGAAGCAATAGCTGTTGCGTGAGGGTACAAAGTGTGACCTTTCGCTTACGGAGCCTAGAGCTTTTGGAAACCACTAACAGATGCTTTGCAAGGTCACCCTGGGAAATTTGATACAGGATTGGCAATGTACAAGTCTTGCCCAGTTCAAACACACTTATGCACACTCATGTACACACACACGTGTATATGCAATGACATGGAGGTGGATTACAAAACAGAAAGCAAATATACAGGAAACCCAGATATAAACTCTACTTGCATTGACTTCCTATAGTTTGCTTAACATGCAGACCCTTCTTGCATCTTTCTTATTAACATTGTGAAGGCTGGAATCCAAATTTTCCATCATGATGTGCTAATGCAAAATACATTACTGCTAACATGAGACTTCCTGCCATTTCTGGCTCCAAGCAGGGTAAAGTAATCCTCCTGCCATTGGTTCATACAACTGTAATAGCTGTATTTAACACACATGAACATGCTGTTCAGGGGGGCTGCCTTTAATCTTTATAAACGCCTTTGCATGCTGGTACATTTCCTATAGCAGTCTAGAAATGTTTTGATAAAGCCATTCCAGCAACCCTCAAGTCTCGCCTGCAAAGTCCTGAGGTTTCTCTGTTGATCCTCAGAAATACAGCCATGGGTATTTCTCACTCTCTAACTCATTCATTAATACTCTCTATCTGAGCTATTGCACAAAGTATGTCTTTATTTTGTTCCTGTCTGCTATTTGACTCCCTCTGATTGCTGATTTCCTGAGGGGGAGAGAGGCTGGTGAGAAGTTTCTTTAAATAATGGAAATGCAAAAATCACAAGACCAATAACTGGCTTGAAAGAAAGACTGGCTAAGATGGAGAGAGCAAGAGCAGTGCACAAAACTTACGATCTGCTCCCAGAGGATTGTGGATACATGGAATACACACAAATAATCAAAATGCATATGCCACGTAACTGCAAATTTAATAAAGCAGATGATGTAACCAGCAAAATTCCAATTTTACAAATACTGACGAAGGCAGGCAGAGAAAAATCAACATCTCAAGGCCAATCCCCTGCTTGGTTGCCAGGGTTTCCTAACCAAAAAATTAATTAGATGATAGCTAACCAGAACGAGTGGGAGAAAAACAGTTCTTCGTTGAAGGAAAACACAGCTGGCTGAGGTGGATCTGCGGTATCACAGACCTTTGAAATAAGAAAGGTGCTCAGGGAACACACACAGCTCAGGTTTCCTTCTCCAGCCTTCCTACGGCACTTACAGAAGGCTGAAAGGGATTAAGTGTTGCCACCTTCTGGTATTTACATTCTCTCTGAAACATACACTGGATTTAGCTCTGGTAGAACCTGCCTGGGTCCAGATATTCTTCTCTCCCTGTAAGAGTTAGTCGGATATGAAAAGCACATGCAACAGCTTCCCAAGAAGCATGTTTTACCACGAGCGCCTTATTCTGACCCCAGAGGGAATGTTACCCCCATGCTGAGCAAATCTTACAGCTCTGTATTTGGAAAGGCATCAGTTTGTGGCAGTTATGGCATGCAAAGCTACCCACTCCTGCTTACTTAAAGCTATATTTTTGAGATATTCACAACAACCCTCCTGCCATGGAGGTCTTGTATCACTATGACCCCACTCCTGGACAAAAGTCCAAGGCTGGCAAGTATTCTCTTTAAATCATCTGGAGGGATCAATATTCATTACGCTACACCTCAAAAGAGTGTTGTCTAACATTTTCTGTGACAACAGAGCCCACGGGGTCCCAAGTTAGGTGGGGCTGGGATGAGAACGTTTTCAGAGCTTTCACATCGAAGCACACCTAGCAGAGTTAGCAGGCATGTGGCATCTCTCACTCATGCTGTGATTGCTTTGCTCCAGGGGGTTTTGGTCACAAAATGTCCTCAACAACAGATGATGCGCTTCCATCAGGAGGCTGAGAAGTGTGCCACTGAGACTGCCACCTTCGGCAACCTCTTCGTTTATGAACCGACAATTTTCTATCACTTTTCATCAGCAGCACCACACCAATTTCCTTCTTCAGCAAGACAGAATGGTTTCTATCAGCTCACTTTACGCCCTCAGACCACTCCCAGAATTTGTACCCTGCTGCATCTACAAAAATGGGTAAAAATAAAGAGCACCTTTTATTTAACTTAAAATTAATGTATAAAGGCACTTCAAATCTGCCATCATAATTTTGAGCACTAAGTAATTTCTTTTTAAAAATAATTCAATAGGTTTAGTAATGTAAACTTAAAAGTTTGAAGATCAACTACAATCTTGTGGGGGGAAAAAAAAGTTTGTTTTAAAAGGATTTTGAGCAAATGCTGGGGACAGACTAGTGTTACCCTGTATGTGTGTATATATATATATACAGGGTATATATACATTCATTTTACAAGTCCCTGTCACAACAGCGGGAAACACAATTAAAACATAAAAAATATAAAGTAAATATATTTAAATAGTCACTAAAAAATTGCAGCAGAATCAGAGTACGCTCTTACTGGTCTATGTGGACACTGCTGTTAATTTAGAGAGTTATACCTGATCACATCTAGTAGAAACACTACCTGACAAAAGCCTGCCTTACAAATTTGTGAGCAGTTTTAGTTTAAATAGAACTCCAGCCACTTTCAAGACCTCTTCCCTGCCACGTTCTGCATTCTTCTGCTTCTTACCTACCTCATACTGGGCCACACGCTTTGAGACAGGACCTAAAACACGGGCTGCCCCAGGCCCTGGATGAGCTCAGGTATTTCCCTCTGTTGTAACATCACATGCAGGCTATCAAACACAGCTCATTATTCCCTCCAACATGTGCATGGAAAAATTAGCAAGCTCCGGAAAATTAAATATTCTCCAATAGCATTCATGAAATCAGGATGAAAAATGTCATGGCAGATTATCTAAGACATTAACACAAAGCCCTCAACTGAAACAGAGAAACATTCTTACTTGGTATTCACTACTGGATAAGCTCCGCTTACACTTCCGACACATCGTCACATTATTAACACATCCATTTTCCAAATGATCCGCAAGTTTCTTTCTCATCACCATGTGTCCACAACCAGTGTGGCAAGGGATTAAAGCATATTCACATAAGCTCTGATGCTCCTGGAAGTAAAAAAGTTATAAACCAAAATGTAAACTGCAGATACACACTTATCTATAAATAGTCTCCATGCTGCCAGCCTCGATCTCTGCTTTGCATTTCTTCTAAGCTTGGGTAAAGTCCCACTCCACAATGTTACCGAGATTACTGGTGAAAAATTCACCAACTTTACTGGGGCTTTTCTGTTAATTCTTCAATAAAAAAACCCACCAAACAACTTCTGATAAATTCAAACATGAGGTCTCCCTTGAACTGTCTCTCTCTACCGCTTTTGTTTGAAAATAACATGACCCTGGTCCCAGCTTTTTTCCTCGTGCTGGAGGATCCCTAACTTTTAGCCTGGGGTTTTTCAGGCTGGGTTTTTTTTTTGTTTTTCTGGGGTTTTGGGTGGGTTTTTTGAGCACTGAAACCATCCTGCTCTGGCTGGTAGGATGAACACGGTTACTCTGCTGACATCTCTGCACAGTGTAAAAGAATGGACATCTGACACCTTCTGTGCAACAATTAGGACACAACCCTTACCCATATTCAAAATAACATCTAAAACTTTTCCTTTTCACTATTTGCATCCTCTCATCTCAACAAGGAAAAATGACAGCATTATTTCTTTCATAACGACATCCACCAGGTCTACTTTCAGATTCTTAAAACCACAATGTTTCAGTAAAAACTATTTACTGTGACCTCTTTTACTGAAGCTTCTGTAGGGGCTGTGTCACAACTGATTTTGTCTTTAAAGGGAGATGGCTGTCCCCTGCAGAACAGGCTCAGAAATGCCAATTTCAATCACACGCCCAACTCGCAAATCAATTTTGCCATGTATTCATGCTGAGAGGGGCTCCAGTTCTCAAAACTATGAAGCTACGCAAACTGGGTAGATTTCTCCTTAAAGAAGAATACACTCAAATAGAAAATTTGTGCAAAATTAGCAAAGAAAAGGCAGCTGAGCCTCAGATGCTGATCAGATACACAGTCATGCAAGGTACACAGCAGGATCCCCTGTCGTAAGTGGAGCAATACTCTCTGTTCCTACACCAGGGGACTGAAATACAGCTGCTTTAGTATCAGAATTATCTGCATTTTTTCTTTATTGTAATCTACACGGCAGATTCACAAATCTTGCCCATTTCAGTATTTTACCTGGGGCATTTCACATCCACCTGAAAAGAACGATGAACGCATTCAATCAACAGGGGTCCTTTACGCAGGAGGAAATTATTTCTCTTATAAAAACCTATTAAGGACATTGCCCATAAGAATGTCCTGGAGACTGAAGTATTCTGATCTGTCAAAACCTGCTTGTAGCATCCTTGCATTTAAATTTGTGCAACATGAATTTCACAATCATTCAGGATGTTCTGGGTTTGGTCAAAGCCCCACTACAGTTAATGGCATGTTTCTAGATACTCAGCTGGTATAAATCGTGATACCTTGGCTGGTTCTAATGACACTGCATTAATCTGTGTTTGCTGAGAACCTAGTTTCACTGTCTTTCTGTCCCCATCCAAGTAAGAGCACACGTTCATTTAAATAAACTGCCTTTAAACGTACTTCAAAATTTTTCATGATACCAGACCAACTGCATCCAAGGGTCACACAGTGTACTTTGAGTTCAGAAATCTCTTTATTAATGGCAGCATCACCAAAAGCCTGGAAAGTAAACACAGTAAGCAAAAAAACACTCGTCAGAAAGTACTCCAGCATTTTTGACATAGAATTAAGGTGACTGTGCCAAAATTTCAGATCTTTATAAATCCCTTATTTTTTTTAAACATACTGTACTGCCGTAAGACTCTCTAACCTAGCAAGTTAAACTTAGTGTAGTAGAAGCCCAAATAATTATGAAATAATTTCTTTCTTATGGCTCAAAAATAAACTGTTCGATGTGATATAAATTTACTGAAAATATGCCCAGCCAACTACAGCTATTATTTTAAGTTTCTTTTCACAGAAGCGTGAAATGTGTCACACGCAATGAATGCGCTGACAGGACCGTAACTACAGGGTGCTGCCATGTGCCACTCTTAACGAATGCATTTCATTATTGGGGTCATTAACACCTCCTAAACGTGCTGCAGAAAGGACTTGAGACTGTTCTGCAGCCAGAGCACATTTCTCAGACCATGGCTGTTTCCATTTAGTATGGCACTGTCTACTACAGAAATGTAAACCATGTGTGAGTGGGGGTTTTTTGCACTATATAGATTTTTTTATTATGTTAACCAAGAAAAATTGCACCATTATTATGTAAATTATGAAACACTACACACTTTTAATATTACGTCTTGCACAATCAAAATAGGTACACTGACATGAGAACAAGCCCTACTAAAGTTAATGGTGTGTTTGTAGAGACTGTTGGGGAGTACACAGTACAGGACTGCGGATTGCCCGTGTAACAGCAGAGAGTGAGACAAGAACGGGGGAGGGGGCAGCTCTACAGAGGGAGGAAAGTATTTACAAATGATGCCCACATTTCAAGAAAGCTACTGAAATTCTACACAACCAGCTAAAAAACATAAGCAAACAAAATTACCAGAATCAACATTCCTGATTGTGTTTTTTTAACCTAGATACAAGATGTTTGTACTTACCTACATTTGTCATTTCACATCACACAAAGGAAGCACAGCCAACTCTACTAATGGCAACATTGAGATACATTTCTATATGCAGAGCCTCGTAGAAGCTCATTTCCTAATCTTAACCTGCAAGTCCAGAACTTTGTACACAAACTGCAAACAACTCGACAAACAAAGAATTAAAAAATAATCACGTAGGTTGCACAAAAACACGTATGGCTCCATCTGTGTATATGGAAGAGTTTATGTAATAAGCTAGCAATTGATGTACAATTAGTGAAAGCATACCAGCCCCATCCTCTAAAACATTCTAGTCTAATTTATGAGCAAAATCAAAGAAAATAAATCCAAGTTACCAGGCACATGGTGGCTTTTCCCCCCTGTGTCGTAAGAGAAAAACTCGAGGAATTTCCTGGCATTACAAAATAGATCATTTCAAATATATTTAACTACAGGGACAGTCCCAGCAGTGCATGGGTTTCTTACTGCCGTGTGCTTTCCCTGGGCTTTTTGTTTCACACTCGCAGTTGCTAAATCATTATGGACACTACTCAGGTGAAAAACCAGGCAGGAAATCCTCATCTCTTCTTTTTGCTGCACAGGTCACTGCTTTGACCTATTCACCTGAGAGCCTGAGTTTGCACAGAACTTCTTTAAGGGCCCGAGTCGAACCCTCATACAGTAAATGAGATGACTCTCACTGACATAAAACTGCTCTGGGCCAGGGAGAAGGAAACGGGAAATATTTCTCTCTGATTTGATATCTTGCAGTTGCACGTCTCCCCTCTTTCATTTTAGCTATTTCAAAGGAAGACGTTGGTGCAGGGGCTGCTGATGTTGATCACGGGTGGCTGTTGTGGCACACACACCTGCCCAGAGCTGGCTGTGACACAGTGGAGGTCCCCTGCCATGGCCCACCCAAGAACCGCTGCCAGACGCACTCCTCCTCGGCACTCTGACCCACTCAGTGTGTATCCTACGGCTTCAGGCTAAGGGAGGACTGGTCTACAGCTCATGTGGTCAGGAAGACCAGCTAGCAACGCGTTTAACAAGCAGATCGATCTGGCCAAAAGCTTTCCAGGATAAATCCAGCTGGTTTTTTTTCTCTCCAGCTGAAGCAGGATCTTCAGTTGCTCTCACACAGCCAGAGAGGGGAGAGCCACAAAGCAGTTTGTGTTCAGTTTAGAGCCCACAACTGTCCCCTACGCCAGACCTACGAATGACAGCAGACAGGGCGTGAGCAGAGGCTTGGGAGGATGTCCCCCCTCCTCTAAACTGACAGATGCAGACGCTCAGTAACTGACACTGATGAACAGCACCATGATAAGACTTGAAGCACAGGTTATATAGGAAGGGATCATAAATTAAAAGTGTAACAGGGAACGGATGGGACTTATCACAGAAAGATCTTGGGATAAGCTAAGGCAAATACACATCCTGACGGGACCTTTCTTTCCCTTGTGTAGGTATCTTGCTTAAAATATAAGCACATAAACAGATAGCATAGGAAATAAACATTAAGCAAAACCACAGCAAAGTTAAAGCAGAGATTATAAGGAACAGATATAAAGAATAAACCTGCTAAATGATCTTCATTACTCATATTGTTTACAAACACCGACCATTTGTTGCAAGTAGATCCCTACAGGCAGATCCTCACGCCCTCGTGGTGACTGACTTCATCTGGACTCTCAACAGGCAGAAGAATCTGCCCCGGCACATCAGCTTGCAAGACTGGGGCCCTGTTTACAACAACCCACCCACAGACTTTGCAGAAAGCCCCAGCAGACTTCATGAGAATCCCACAGCAGAGAAATCCCAAAGTTGTAAGAGAACTGACAGTCAACACAGAATAAAAAGTTCATAAGGGTTTAGCTGTACCTATTTGTGGTTACATGATGCATGAAATTCTGTTACTGAGAAATTTATTGCAGAATTGAGGATTTTTTCTGAGATATTACCAAGCTCAGCATTAACTGCAGATTCATTATTTTGCTGCAGTCGCTTCCTAAACTTCACCTTTGTCCTCACTGCCAGCTGCCTGTTGGGTTTCAGTTTTCCCCAACAAATTTAGACAGAATGTGTGTCTCTTGGTATTCCTGTAAGTAATCGGAACAGAGGGAAAAAGACAAGCTAGGACTGAGCCCTATGGCCCAGTTTGTATTTACGGTATAGAACAGTGAAGCAGTCTTCCTGCAAAATCACACAACAGCAAAAGAAATCTGCACTGTTAAATTACAGATGAAACTTTTGCCAGTGCATAGTTTTTATCAATTATTATGTTCAGCTCTAAGTTTTCTACTATTTTCTCCAGATACCCTGGCTGTCAGAATACTTCCTAGGCAATTCAGCTGGCTAGCCTGCACTCTAGCTTTTTTTTCATAGGGCAGCTCCACCTGTAAGCCTGGTAACATGTTTGAAGGGAACCATGAAAATCCAGGTAGGATACTTACTAAGGATAGTAAGTAACAGCTAAGACATATTATTACAAGTAGGAAAGTACTGATTACTTTGAGACAACAAAAAGTTAATTACATGGAAGAGTGTGGGATTTTATGTTGCAGAACCTGACAGATTTGGAAAGCCCTAAGGCTGCCATTACACTTCTTAAAATCCAAACCTGCAGGAAATCCAAATGACTAAAGCATAAGTTAAAATGTGTAAATATCAGTCGCTATCACATTTTATATTATTCCCTCCTAAACTGCAGTCCAATGATGACTATAGAGTAGCCCACAGAATGGTCGATGATAAATTAATGAACTGTGAACTACACCTTACCCTTTCTTCTGCCAACAGGCTTCCCTCGCTTAAAGTGCTGGGATCTTCCTCTTTACATTTCTGGCAAATCGGATTTTTATTGTTTCTGGCAAAAAGAAAGAAGGAGGAAATAACAATCAGTTGCTGTACTTTAGTTTAGGAGGTCTTTGTATAGACACTGACACAAATAAAGGCACAGAAATTGTCATTTCCACTCAGAATCCATAGTCCTTGTTCATTAAAGGGACAATTCTTGAACACACTGACATCAAAAAAACCCTGCTCAAGACTAGGACTAGGCCCACATATCTGATCTGTACTGCAGCAAAATAAGAGCAGCCTGGATCATAAAAAAACAGTAAAGCCGGGAACCTATTTATGTCATGAAATATGCAAAAAAAAACATGTAAGAAAGGTAACATGAAAACTAAAGTCTTTTAAAACACTGAAAATGCCCCTTTTCCCAAGATAGATACATGGACTTCAAATCACAAAGATCTACTAGAACCAGTGCAGAATGAAGTTCCAGAGAGTTAACATCCTACTGCACCTTAAAAAAGGTTTTGATCTACTCTCAAAGTATTTAGCATAGAGTTTTATATAAGACAAGTGAAAAAGAAAACTTTAGTAGAGGTGTATTTCATTGCCAATGCTGTCTAGCATCAAGGCAAACAATGAACTAACACAGAGTGAGCAGCTCATCAGGAAAGCATCCACCCGACCAGAGCATAACTGCTTTCAAACTGTACTAATTAGCTTGTTTGAGCCAGCGTCCCATTTGTGCTGTAAGACTCTGGTGGGAAGATACAGCAATTCCAGTTACGTTCTGCTGCCAGTTTTCCCAGTTAATGGTTTATGTTGCTTCATTAAGCCGCTTTGTTCTAGATTTACAGTAACGGATTTATGTAAGTCGGTCAAATGTATTCACTTCAATACATTTTAACATTATTATACATTGATCTTCAAATCACAAGTGGCCAGTGCATTGACTCAGCCTTTCAGGTGCCCCACACTGCCACCACAGCTGGCGTACACAAACTAGCTTACTAGTAACACCCATCAGGAAGCGCAGCAACGGGCTTTCGGCTTAGTTAGCCAGTACTAACGCCCAGTCACGGAATCTCGACAGCTGCTCTTTTCCAAAACATCAAAGCTAAAGTCAGCTCATGTACATGGAATTGTACTGCAATCTCACCTCCCACCTCCAGGGCAGACAGACCCTTTTCCAAAGGCTCTGCATAAAGGCGCAATTGTCACAAGAAAAGGCAGGATAGAAGCAGCTAATCAGTCAAAGCAAATCCCCACGCAGCTGCTGCTTTTCAGGTTCTCCACTGCAACGGCTGCCATTGTTTGTCACTAATTGCAGCAGCACCTTAACATGTAAGAACCCAGCTATTATTAAAAATAAAACTCTAAGATCATGTTTATTAAAAACCTATAACTTGTCAAAGGACTGTAAAGTCCCACGCAAGTACGAAGTCAGCCTTACACTAGCTCTTCAAGGCTAAATCAGCACCATTATCTCACACCTACAGAGAAAAAACTGGACATCTGCCAAGCCCAGTAAGCCAGCCTTCCCCACCCTGTAGACTTTCACATTGGAAACAAGGAGGAGGTAGAGAGCAGCCTGCAGTCCCCCGCAGGTAAGGACTTCCAGACCACAAAGTGACTGGTCCAGTGGGCCAGGTGCCCACAGACTCATCTACCAAGCCCGGTGGCACGACGCAGCTCTCGGGAGCGCTTGCAGCCACAGAATCGGCCACGGCGGTGTGACCCTCTGCAGCAAGGACCTACCGTACGATCCAGGAGAGGCAGGCTGAGCAGTACCTATGCCCACAGAGCGTCTGCAGCGCTTTCTTCAGAACGTTATTGCAGTTGCTGCACAGGTACTTCTGATCGGGCACGTCCTCACAAATGTTACTGGGATATCCGAAAGGAAATTCATTTTCATCAGGAGAAGAGCTGGAGACATCCTGCGGGCCTCTGGTTGTTGTCTCAGCCATCTGAAGTAAGCTACTGCCAGAGACAAGGAAAAAAAGAAATAGGTGCTCAAACCAGCAGACAGTCGCTTACTTTGATGTGAGAGAATGTATCGGGCAAAGTCCACAAGCAGCTCCAAACCTCTGCAGCAATCTAGTGATCTGTTTAACTGAGTCTGTGGCTGACATGCGTGACTAAATGTCACAGTGGGGTTTGCCTAGGTACCAGCAGGAAATTACTGTACAAATATAAAATTTCCCTCAAACGCAACATGAAAATGGACAGTATATTAAAGTGAGGGGTTGGGGTTTTCTTTCCAGAGTTTTTTAGCTTGTAGAAAGATGAAGTAAACATTGCCATCATCTTAGAGCTACAATCCCATTGGCCCACATCACACAGAATTATTTCCTGGAGAGTAAATCCCCAACCACCTTCAATTCCCAGCAGTCAAAATTCGTGATGACATTTTATAGATGCAGAAACCGAGCAACCGATGTGTTCACAGTGACTTTCCCAAAGTCAAAAAGCTAGTGGTCAAATGAAAACAGAAATCTCAAGTCCACAAAAGGCCCCACGGTTCTGCTCTAACCACATGCACCTCGAGCCACACACGTCACGGTGTCATCCAAGGTCAGTATCGGTTTTGGTTAACAAGAGCTGTGCAGATTAATATTTTTGGAAATACAACTAAAACTGGTTCCAGTGTCTCCCACAGTTGCTTGGAAAGCTCCAGAAAGGTTCTCACCCAGGGACCTGGCACAGCTCAATCAGAAAAACACCTTCATAAATCTGCTTTTTCCCATAACTTTTCACAAGGGTGTGTAATGATAGGACGAGGGGGAACGGCTGTAAACTAAAAGAGGGCAGATTTAGGTTAGATATTAGGAAGAAATTCTTCCCCATGAGGGTGGTGAGGCCCTAGCCCAGGCTGCCCAGAGAAGCTGTGGCTGCCCCCTCCCTGGCAGGGTTCAAGGCCAGGTTGGACGGAGCTCTGAGCACCCTGGGCTGGTGGAAGATGTTCCTGCTCATGGCAGGGGGGTTGGAACCAGATGGTCTTCAAGGTCCCTCCCAACCC
>Ga0065711_1036550_pt1 | contig 20866 bp, 11 predicted proteins | sample Hoacrofraction12_FD_59098 | JGI IMG/M metagenome (GOLD analysis project Ga0065711, IMG submission 59098) | Hoatzin crop microbial communities from Cojedes, Venezuela - Epithelial fraction 12 v2 (version 2) | ecosystem: Host-associated > Birds > Digestive system > Esophagus > Crop | place...
CCCCCCGCCCCTCCCCCAACAAACAAACAAGCAAATATTTAATATCTTTTAGACCTTTTTTTAGGGGGATGATGGATCAGTGAGTTTAGGCAGGATATAGACCACTGAGACAGAAGGCATTGCAACAGTAAAAATCCTCCTGTCTTTACAAGAACAATAGTAGAAAACTTCTGCTCCAACTTGTGCTATCCAAACGGAGTTGCAAGAGTCCTTCTGGTTCAAGTTAGAATGAAAAACCAGATCATCCATGTAGTAAAACAGTTCACTTCTTCAGTGTGATTTGAGGATATAATTTCAAAATAGATTTATTTGGAAAAAATATCCTTTCTTCATAAGGAAATAAGTGTTTACAGCACCCTCGAAGCCATTATTTTATTGACATTTTTCTTGCTTTAATCACACAAAGGGAGAGAGAGAGGATAGAATTTATTGTTTCTGATTTTATAAATATCTGAACAGAGACAAGCTTGGTTTTCAGTTCCTTCCTCACTAGAGGTTCACATTTTATATCCCACTTCTAATTTTTCTCCAAATACTTCAAGATTACTATTTTTAAGTATCTGCTTTATCTGATATGTTGCAAATTGTGTCAGAGGCATTATGTGTACTTACTGAGACTGAAGATACAGTCTTGAGAGTCTGGAATGTTTCAAAATTTGGCATGCCTGAAAAGAAAATTCATTTTTTAAACAACAAAAAAGAAACCACTAAAGCTATACCACAATTTAATTTTATGAAATATATTTGAATAAAAATTAAATTGTTTGTGCATGTGTATCTACACACTTATATACCTATGCATGAATGCATGAATGCACATAGATACACATAAAAACTCTATCGATAGCTTAATGTTTGTTTTGTACAGTAATGTCCAGCAAAGTCTCTTTTAAATCACTGCCCATCCTAATTTCAAGGATGCTCATGTGATTAATGTTGCACTATTCACTTTTCTTTGTAATGTTGAGGAAAAAATTTCTTTGGATTTACAGCTGCAGTTTCTTCATTGTTTTCATTTCCCACTTGGACTTTTGCTTCAGAATTTTACAGATGACCTGGACCTAGTGGGTTTTTTTGTAAAGGGCTCCTCACCCAGGTTAGTGTTTAAATAATCAAATATTTATCACCTGTTTTGAAAGTATATGCTTATTCATTACTCACTTACTTGTGCCAAACTATATCTGCATGTGAAAAGAGGCATACCATGTACTGAAGAGTTTCAGTAGCTGGCTTCATACTTCTCACACAGATCATGTTCTATAACATCTTGAAGAGTGTTTTGAGAATCTTGGTGCACAACAGAAAAATCAGGTCAAAACAAGATGGTGTCATATGTTGCAAGTTTGTACTCCGTTTGATTTGTTGGAAAAGGCAGAGGTAAACGCAGGGCAGAGCAGGGATATGAAAAAACATACAGACCAACAGGAAAGAGAAACAGTCTTCCCTAGTGCAGCTTGGGTGACAGTCAATGTCCTACAAGCTTACGGTATTTTGAAGTATCCAACTCCAGTGGTCTCCCAAGCGTGGAGAAGGCCCCTCCTCTGGTTTCTTGACAAATCCTATAGTGGAGCATGTAGAACACGATTCCAAGGAGGCCATGCAATTGATTTCTTAAAGCTTTGTACAGAAGGTCTGTGTTCAAACATTTTCTCCTAATTTTGTATGCATGACCACTCTAAAAAATAGCTCCATGAAGAAAGGTTTGTATCAGTCATTGTTCAGTCATTTTCCATATGCGCAGCTTGCAAACAAAGCTACAGGGTTTGTAATTCCTCTGATTTCCAAGCCAAAACCCATCAAGTCTTTCCTTTCTTCAGAAAGCTTGTTTCAGTAATGAAAATCAGCAAAAAAATGACTGAGACCAAATAAGCATGTATTAGATTGCGACCACAGCACCCACCAAATTTTGGCAAAGGAGAGAGACTGCTTTTCTGTCATCTGCTTTTCTTCTTCTTGCTGCACTGATTTTTTGCAAGTCACCTAGTACTATTTCTCCGAATTTCTGTAGTGATTTTTGTTCAGCCAGTCACCTGGAAACGCAGTCAGGAGAACATTATTTCAGGAGGCTAGTGAGAGTGGATGCTGCAGTTTGAGATCAGCGCAACTGGTATTTCTCCCTCTTCTCTGATAGAATAATTGCACAGGAATTCCAGATTGGCAGCTGCTGGACACTACAGAGCAGCAAAGCTATTATTGAGTGGGCATGTGTTTGCTGTCTTCACCAGCTCTCGCAGTCTTATGTTGGAGAAGCAATTACAACTACACGGCTCTGTGGAAAACAATGCATTAAAACCAAGCGTTAACTGCAATAAACAGAATTACCCCAATTTGCTTCATTTCCACCTGAAGGAGATTGAGCACCCACATCCTCAGATGGTCTAAAACTGGGGCTTCACATATGCCAGTGTCATTTGGGAGAGAAGGAACTAAAGTCTTCAAGTCAGGGGAGCTCCTGGGGACAAAATTTCTGAAACCCTTTGACTCGATGTCCCTGTGAATGTCAGTGGCACCTTAAGATGACCAGCAGTACTGATTTGTGTGAATTAAATGTTCTGCTGCTACTTTTTATGGAGGATAATTCAAGGTGGCAGAGGGGTTACAATGTCTTGTTGATGCTCTAGTGGATGTGAGTTCACTCCTAACTCCAAAATCAGCAATATGAGAAAAAGCAATGAGAAAATCAGTGTCTGCTAGAACTCCCATTGTTAGTGTCAGTAAATGTAGACATTAAGCACAGAGATAATCTAGAAAAAGGTTTAGAAGTTTTAAATATATGGCATTAAAATTGTGAACTAAGATTTGGGCAGTTTTTGAAACATACATTCTCATGCTCACAAACCTACTCAGTTCAGCCACTGAGCTCTGTTGTGGTCAGAAGACAGGAAGAAGCAAGATCAATGCTTCTTTCTCAGATCTTGTCTAAACAATTTCACTTGTTATTAGTCTGGCAAAAATTTTGAACTCCTCTAGCACAAAGAACCTGATAATACATAGTAAAATATTGGCATAACTTCAAATAACAACTAAAGAACTAATGGCAAAAAAAAAGGAAAAATGAAAAATGAACAGAAACTTTGTATTAAATATGTCATTTTTCCTCAAATTGCTTTCTGCTCCGTTCCTTGTTTACAAATGCTGGTAACAAGTATGGCAAGGAAATATGTATTCAAATGAATACAGATGTTGCTGATTAATGTTGTTAGATAACAACAAGAAAAAAAAAAGAAAATGAATCCTTCAAAAACCTCCCAGGGACAAGAAATTCTGGTGAGAAGAATTTAGCTATGTAGATCCACCTGACTTATTTGGGCTGATAGACCCTCATAGTCAGCACAAATTTCCACACAGTCAAATGCAAGGCCAAAATACTGAAGAAGAAAGGGTGGTATGTGAGATTTTAACATGGGCTGCCAAAACCTGGAACTCAGTGACCTTGAAAAGGTCTGAGGTATGGCAGGTAACCACCATATGAGTGATGCTGTATTCAAGACTACAGATATGGTCTTTACTGACTATCCAATAGGCATGAGGAGGTGGAATTAGGAGTACAAAACAAGAGTAGCACCAGACTACTGCGTTTAATCCTACAGTCCACATCCACAATGGATTTTGGAAAATCTGAGTGGGTGCAGGAAAGAGTTTCAGGAGTGATTTGAGGCTGGGAAAGATCTGTCTTACAGTGAGAATTCTTAAGAAGCTAAATCTACTTACTTCATCCAGAAACATTAAGAGCTGACGTAATTATAACATGCAAGTACCTACATGGGGAAGAGATTTCCGATACGAAACAGTCTCAAACCAGTAAATGGCAGAATGCAAGCCAACACTTGGAAGACGCAGTTAGCCAGATTTAAACAAGTAAGAAGGGGTTTTTTTTGTTTTATTTTTTTTATAGAGAGGATAATTAACTATTAGAATAACTTACCTTAGGGGCATGGGAAATTCTCCAATCTTTAAATAAAGATTAGTATCTTTTAAAAGAAGATACAGTATAGCTCACACAGAAGTTCCAGCCTCATGCAGAAATGGCTGGGTGAGGCTCTTGGCAAGGCAAGATGATCTTGGAGATCTCTTCTGACCTTGTTAAAATATTAATGGCTGCATGCAGTAAGCATATATCCTGCTGAGTAGTACTAATTTCTCCAAAGCTGATGATTGTTCTTTTCTCTTTATAGGGTACTAATACAAACCTCAGAGAATTTTGAAAGCATCAGTCCTTGAATCACATTCTTAATAAATGCTCTGCTTAGTTTGAACATCATGGGTTATTTTGGTTTGAAAAGAATTGCCAAAGGCAAGTTAATCTAGTTAACCTAAGCTTAGTCAAACTAGGATGAGTCTCAGGTCTCCCTTCTCTGAGTTACCTATGAACATCACACAGGGAGCAAATGGACATATTTTTTTGTTTTATTGATGTGGATATGAGGCAGAATTAGGGAGAGGTGGCTAATGTATGCTAGTGCAAGAAACAACAATGGTAATATCCATTTTGTGTGTTTCTAAGTGTTCCTTCCCAAACCTCATTTTCCTTATGGTATAACTCTTCAGAGAAGAATAGTCTCACTGATTAGTACCCGAGAGGTGTCTTGAGGTCCAGAGTTGTAAAATGTGCGGAGAGCAGAGGAACTTCTATGGGACAGCACCCCACCTTGACTACCTGTTTGTGAGAAAATGTGTAAATGGGAAGGAAAGTCTTGTCACATCAGGCAAAGAAGTAACCAAACAGCAAGGTCTTTCATGGAACAGTGTTATTTGTAAAGCTGACAGGTCTTGGCATTAGCTGGAGAGGTGGTGATGCTCATAATTTAAAGAAGGATGCTAACGCAGACATTCTAATGGGCTTGAAGCCCATTTGGTCCTGTAGATAGATTCAAGAGAAGCAGAAGGGAGGTATGAGGGGTTTCTCCTGTTTTGTCTAAGGGAACCTGTGTGTTTCCATTATCTTCTTTGACCTCTGCATTTGATAGTGACCCCATCAGCATCTGCTGCCAAGCTCACAAGGAGGACAGATTTGTCGTGACCCAGTGAGAGAGAGAGGCTTATGCCTCATCCTTTGTGGCTCACTTTACACTTCCAGCTAGGAAAACAAATACTGTGTTTATTTGAAAACCGGGTTCTAGGCAACGGTGTTAACCAGTGCTGACAGAACACAGTGGGTTTGTATCTTGTGGATTTGTATATGTGTGTGCTTTGTGTACCTATGGGCCTCAAACGCTGTTTCAGTGGTGTTAGTGTTACCATGTGGCTCCCAGCAGTATCAGTCTGCCAGCCTTGGGAGATGCTCAAGAGCAGCAGGCTCATCATGAAACCCTCATCTCTGCTTCAGAAACAAGTCCAGGAGGAAATGAGACAGGAACCTGATCCAGATTGTAACGGTGCTGACCCTGATTGATGGTGTCTACTTTCAGGACAAGAACAACTGGATTATGAGGAAGTCAGGACAAAAAAAAGAGAAGTAGCTTAATTCTTGATTATTAGGTTGGACTGGATTATGAGCGGTCTTTTTGGGGGCTTGCCATCACAGCCTTTCGCGGTTTTGGGAAGCAGATGAGCAGAAAGACATGTACACAGATAACTCTTCTGTGGGTACCAGGCTGTGCATTTGTTTCACAGCATGAGGCTGCAGAGACACTTTGCTTCTCCTCTGCAGCATGAAGCAACAGGGTAGGAGCAGGTCAACATATAACTGTATTCGCCCGTTGAGCTTTTACTGTTCACCCTGCTGAGCTCGATGAAAAGCATGCTGTCTCATGCTGTTTCACAGCAGCTATTCCCTCTACAGTAATTAGATTCATGCTATTTGCTAAATAAGTATCAGGCCCTGGTGACTCACAATTGCTGGGATCTTCCTTGACCTCCCCTCCCCTCTGCTTTGCCTTCCCTCCCCCCCAGCCTACAAAGATGAAAAAAGGAGCCAGCAAGTGGAATATGAACCCAGCCCAAGCAGCCGTTTCTGAGTGAACGGAGTTCCATCTGCTACAGTTCTGCAGCTTTCTTGTCTCTGAGAGGCAAATCTTATCCCTGTGTCATGGCAGCAGGGTCTGCTCTGCTGTTTTTTTGCTAACTCAGCACCATGGTGCTGCTTCAGGTGCCAGTGGAGCAACAAGCATCCTTCATGCAAGCAGTGAGACTTCTTGCCTGATGAGGTACTGCTCTGCTGCAGGGAGTCAGCATCTCTTCCCTGGTGGCTTTGTTTTTAATGGTTCTGGAAAGACGTTGCATTCCTGCTCCACTGCACTGAACAGCAAATGGTACATGCACTATAAGCAAAATTTATCTAATGTTTAAACATGCTTTGGCATGAAAATAGTATAGTGAATCATCAACCCTGTTGCTGAACCCGCCCCCTATTCCTGCCCAAGTGTGTTTTTCTCCCAGTACCTGCTGGTTTTGTGACATGCTCTTTCGATTTATTTCTTTGCACGATGGGACGTCAGCCCCTAGAGTCTGTGATGAAGAGTATGTTCTTGTCCTAGCAGGTGCCACCATAGATGTAGGTATTCCCACCTGGGAAACTCTGGGGAAGCATGCCGTGGTGAGGGAAAACCAACGTGCCTGTGGCAAAGTTGCTAGGCCAGCTCTTTACAGTGCTTCTTGATAGGACTACAGCTCCACTTTGGAGTCAGTGTTCAAATTGTAGGTACTGTGGGTCTGAAATCCTCTTCTCCTGATTCAGACAGAGAAAGCTGCAAGCTAGGGAGGCAACTGCTTTCCCACTTTCTCTCCTGTTAGAGAACAGACTCAATTTGGCTGTGATTTATCCTTTAGGGTGCTAGCACTGCTCCATCTTCTGGTAGGAATCCAAGTCTATGTTGCTTACTCAGGCCACCCCATCAGTCACGGTTTTTATTTCCAGTTCAGGTACTCCTGCTTGATCATTGCAGCAGCCCACCAGGAGCTGGGAGGAAGGTGGTGGTGAGAAAGCTGAGCTATGCTGGTCCCATAAACAGCCATGCTGGGAGTGCTCTGCAGAAGACTGGTCTGTGCCTTGGAGCACATCCCTTTAATGCTACAGGGTGCAGAGGCTAACCAAACGTCCCACTGTGTACAGTCCTCTTGCCCCTTGGGAGTGGGCAGGAGCATCTGCAGACCAGAGGAGTTGGGTTTTGGGAGTACACAAAGTCTAGCCAGTTGGGTCAAATTGCTCAGCAGCTTCCTGACACAGGATGAATCGAGCTCATGATTGTTCTGTGAGTTGGCTAGCAGCTCTGTGTTTGTTGTCCAGTTGCAAAGACTTTCCATAGTGGCAGGCTAGCTTGATGGGCTTGAAGAAATGTTTAGCCAGCCTGTGGGAGCCACTTTCACTGAGTCTACCATATCAGATATTTGTGCACAAGAAGAGCACTCAGGAAGACTTGGGGCTCACTGCTCAAAATGAGCAAAGCCACCAGCAAAGAGCTCAGGCCAGTGAGGAAACATCTCTGCAGCCTTCTGGTGGTGGGCCCTGTTACTCAGGCTCAGGGCAGCATGCAGACATTTCCAAAGCATTGGATAGCTTCTATTGCTGTTTAAATCACCTTCAAAATGAATGTAGTGAAGGAAATCAGGCCACTACTACTGTATGTTTTGAAAACTTCTCTGTTTGGTCTTTATCCGAGGTGTGTGCAACAGCAGAGGGAAGTCCTCATTCTGCCTGATACTCTTCACCAGTGGCGACACTTGCTCCTGGCTATAGACCAGGTCTTCAATTGTTTTCCAAACACAGCTGTCTAAATTAGTAGAACTGAAAGTGAGAAGATCTAAGGTGAAAAAGACAGGACAAATTTATCAACAAATTCCAGAAAGATCAAGATTCCAGGTGTGAATCTTATCCTAAAATCTTACTAATGCTTTATAGCACATTACACTGTTTCATGACTAATGCTACAAATTCAGGGTTTAGGATCATGCAGGGTTTACAGCCCTGACAAAGCCAAGGCCTTGCCAAACACTGAAGCTGATGTATGTTCCTAAGCAAAGCTGTACAGGTGGCCCAGCCAATTCCATCCAGTGAAACCTTGTGCGTGGTTTGGTGGCTTGTTTTTTTTAATTTCTGGATTGTACTCAAAATTTTCATGGCTCCCACTTGGCAATTCAGAGCAGCTCTGTGAGATGCTGGGACAAAAACCCAAAGCATTGAAATGGTGCAGCGACACTTGTCAAAATGTTTCTGACTTTTACTGGGAGCATGTGCACTCTTTGTGTGATCATGAGGGGTCTGTTTCAATACACCTATGGACTAGGGTGAAATGCAAGTTTTGGCTTCCTACTCACACCCAAACTCACTATCATTTTGAGGTCTTTTACACTGCAAAAACTATTGTCCTCAAAATGAAAGTGGATGCCTATTACATAATTCTTACGGGTTCTAGTGTTTTCTTATAAGCAAAAGTAGTCATTTTCATTCCTCATATTTTAACAAAACTTTTAATGATACATTGGAGATTGAATATTGTTGAGCTGTTTTCTCTGCTATGGTTCAGTTCCATGATCTTATTCTGTGCTTTAGCAGAGATTGTGGCAGAATCATGTTTGTCATCATGACAGTGTTGCAGGAAATAAAGAGATAAAAAGTCTAGAGAGTTTGGATAGCTGGTGATGTCGTTAGATTTGCAAATTTCCAAACATTTAAAAAACCCAATCTGTTTCTAATTCTTTCAGAACTTTCACCTCGATACATTCACTATTTGAACTAATACAAATGCCAACTTGGCAAAATGCAGCATGATATAAATCTGTAGAGATGACCTATGCAATACAATTTAAATGAAAACATACTCTTTTTTTTTTTTCCTGATCAGATATTTGCTATCCATTTGGATGTACAACATTTGATTCAGATAGATTTTGTCAGAACTGGCAAAAAGAGCAATGAATCTTTCCAACTCCAGATGCCAAAAAGCCTGATCCAGTGCTTAGTGATGTCATTTGGAGTCTTTAGGTTGACTTCAAGAGACTTTGGAGAATCATCTTAAAGTTCATTTTCTGTTGAGTAGCATTCGTGGACAGTGCAGAATATGACTGGGTGGGTTCAAAAGATACTGTAGAGTTATGTAAATCTTTTTGTTACTAATTGCCTTGTCCTGCTTTCCTTCCCATACCTTCTTTCTTATTCTCCAAAAGTACAATTTACTAGTAATGACATTTATGGCATTGAATTAAACTTAAGAGAAATCTTTGGGAGTGGAGGGTTGGTGTGGGAGTAAGATCAGGAAGATTAAAATGTTTTCTTTAATACTTCCGTGATAAAAGTATTTAGATTTGTGGGAAGGTTTTGTTGTGGGTTTTTTAGCTTCGAAGCGAGTGAGGCTAGATTTGCCAAATGTAATTTTTTGTTTCCTGGAATTTAACGAAATGTTTATTAGGTAAAGAATGTTTTTGGCAGGTTCTTTTTTCAAGGAAAGAATTTATTTATTTTTTTAATTTGGATCAAGCTGATCTTTGTTTTTGTGCTCTTTTTTTTTGGACACTGAACTGGAAAAAAGAACTCTTCATGGAACACTATTTTTTAATACTGTTTGAGCAAAGGAAAACGCGATTTTTTTAAAAAAAAAAGCTGATTAAAAAGAGCTTGATTCTTAAAAAATATTTCTGTTTTTAAAATAAAATATTATTCTCAAAATACCTCAGTCTAGGAACAAGTTATTTCGACAGACAAGTAAATTGGTTCTTGGAAGTTTATGAAAGTGCCTCACAGGATTTATGGCTGGATTGCTCCGTCCTCCTAGTTTCTCTTCTTTGTTGAACTGTGTAGGTATATATACATCACGCACCATATATCCCATCATGTACCATGAAATTCCCTCTTAAATAGGAAAGCTATGTTGCCCCAAAGGGGATGAAATCTCTCTACAGAGTGTAGCATATGGAAAGTAGTATTGGTCTTTAGCAGACTCACAAGGCTAAGGCATTTTGTTGCAGTTTTTCAACAAACAAACAAACCAAATAAAAATGGCTTTGTAAAAACTCATCTTTCTATCAAAAGCAGTTTTACTGGAAACCTCTTGTTGTTTTTGGAGTGGTGGTTAATGTTCATTGCTGCTTCCACGGCCATGCTTGGGCAACCTGTTTCACACTCCGTATGGGCACCTCTTCTAGGAATGTTTTTGATCTTCCTAGTCTTTTTTATGAAAGTCTTGCTCCCTCTGTTGAGTACGGAAACAGAAATATAATGTGACCAGTTAGTGTCAGGAATGACTGAAGGGGAGTGGAAAACAGGCATGAAATGAGTAGCTTGCAGATAGGGCACCAAATGAATCTCATCTTTTAAACTCTTCTTAATGATTAATGCATTTATTAAAATTGAAGTTGGCTTGAACATCCTTTCCACAGAAGAAAACAAAAGGCTTAATTACCAGATAAATTACTGGCTGTAAGGAACTAACTACCTTCCACACTGACTTCATTGTGTTCAGGCAAGATATTAGGTTTATTCAGAAACTAGGTTTGGTATTTTATTTCCAGGTGCCACCAAGTCATGTAGGTTAAAGAAATCTTTCTCTCTCACTATATATTGCATGAGATTTGACTCCTATGAGTTTTGCAGGCACTTTTATAAGGACATTTAGTTTGCCAGTGCTGAAAGAGGACTCATACATCATGATGTCCAAACAGAAGTCAAATATAGTGAGCACATTTACCTCCCCTCAAACAAACAGTACTTGAAGTATTTTGAAGTTTTGACATCTGTTTTTCCAGCAAAAAGTTGAGGGCAATAAAAGAGTGATGATCTGAGAATCTGCTGAGAATTTGGGGGGTTTGATAGTCTCATAATTACACTTTGTTTACTTCTTTATGTTTAATTGCAGATGAGTGTTAGGAAAAGGGATTTCTTTTAGCTGAAAATTCTGTTGTTGACTCAATTAGTCAGAAGTCAAATACTTTGATCTTTAAATTTGCAGATGGCTTTTTTATGCTCAAAATAGCTCTGAAGCTGTGGGATTTTTTGTTTCATTTTACTGTAATTTTCTGGATGATTCAAAATGCTGGTATCTATATGAAATTGCCACCTTGAGCTCAGTGTTACACAGATTTCTAAATAATGTAAAATAATTTCTTACTAAAGAAGAATGCTGATGATGCCATCTTTTCTTATAAGGAAAATTAAAAAGAAAAATCCATCCTGTATTACTGAAAAATATTTTTTTTGGCTTTCTGGGAGTCCAAAAGCTGAAAAATGTGTTACTGAAGGGTGAATACTGTATACCTCAGAAGCAGAGAAGGGGTTTATTACCAGTTCCCTGAGAAATCATATGCCAGCAATGCTGAAGAACTGGGTTTGGCTGTATCCCATGAAGGTTTCTCTTCTCTCAGAAGATAATTTTCCCAGCGGAAGATTTCTCTGTGTGCAAAATATCAGTTGACTTTTAGGTAGAAAAAAAAAATACATACTTTTTTCTTCCAACTTGTGTGGGCTGAGAGAGGAACAGGTGGAAAGGTCCTCTTGGTGTATCTGATTTTTGGAGAGTTTACTCTGGCTTTGGGAATGAACTGAAGCTTGGAGCCTCTAGCTGTGTTTCACATTGTGATTACAATTAGGTGAGAGAGGATCACCTCCTCAGAATGAAGAATGGAGATGAAAGAAAGCATGTTTTCATTTTTTCTTCCAACATACTTTTTCTAACCAAATAACTCCCAATCTTAATTTAAAAAAATATTAATATATTTATGAAAATCTTTTCTGTAAAAAAAGCTGTCTACCATCAGGGAAACTATCCAGAAAAAGTTTGACTAGTTCTATTTATAGCAAGATTGAATCCTTTAAGCTGTATTTCAAATCAACCTAGTCAGAAGGTGAGAGGGTCTTAGCTCATTCCTGGGCAACATTTTGCCATTCATCAGTAACATTTGTAAAATTAACCATTTAATTACTAAATGAGGTAGTATATGAGGCAGTTCCTGAAAGCTTGAAATAAATGCGTGTACGCAATTCTGGTAATAGTTTCTACTTCCAAGAATCTTCTGTGATCCATACTGTTTCTGGTAATTAACCCTCATACAGGTAAACATAAAATGCATCTTATGTATTTTGCTTTTATTCCAAACCGATATTGGATTTCAGGCAATTTTACAAATAAAAATATATTTATACATACATGTGTATGTGTGTGCGTATGTATGTACACGTGTATGTGTTTAAAATAAAATAATAAGCTGATAGAAAATAATGGCAAGATCTTAGCCTGAATGTGAGATCCCAGAATAGCAGACCAGGTGTTTCTGTGTATATTTCTGGCAATAACTGCATGTAAGAGAGATTGACTGCAGTGAGAAAACATATTGTACTTTCAATTTTACAGGGCTAATATAAATTACAAGTGAAAAGGGATTTTTAAAGTTATGAAAGCTATTTTACCTGCATCTTATCAAAGCAAATGGAATGTAACTTCCAAAGAAACATGTGTAAATGCTTCCACAACATCTATTTCAATTGTCGTGCAAAAAAATAACTCTTCCACAATAGCATTTGCTCTCTGCACCACCGTGCTGCACCTCAATGCAGAAGATTTATAATCCCACAGGTATACTGTTTTAACTAGGTGTTATACCGAACTCATTTTATGGCCTAATATTCTGAGTTAAACTTGGATAACCTCCTTTTCTTTGCTTTGAATGTTCTTTGCTTGAGTATTACTCTTCAGTAGTAAAGGCTCAATACTCAAGTTGTTGAGTTCAGGCCTTTTCAGATCCAGCACCCAGCACAGATCCACCCCTCGATACAAATTGCAGTAGCTGCAGGGCTGGTTTATCCTGTGTTATTTGGAAGGGCTCCTGCAGGACAGCTCGTACAGTACCAGCTTCTCAGCAAGCAGCACATCTTGCCATGGCTCCACTTGCTTTGAACTCTCCTCTTCCGTTGATGTAGGGAGAGCTCTGTGCTCACCAGCATGGCAACAACTCTCAGTTCAGGCAACTCTAAATCCGTGCCCCAAAAGGATGCTAGTGTCAGGTATTGATCTGGGGCATGGTGTGCACTGCAACAACATGCCCTCTCCTGATGAAAGACGCCCCCTAAGTATAGTTGCTTGTGGCATTAAGGAAAATTCTACTCTTATCTTAGCATCACAGAATCTTAGTTTTCATTTACTCTCTAGTGCAACAAGTTGATGCTGCTGCTAATCTTTTAATGAAACATCAAGGTCCATAATTCTCATTGCATCCTAGGCAACACCGAAACTGAAGAAGGTACAGATCAGATCTTACAGACATGCTTCTTTCTGAATGCTGTGGGCCCCTGAACAATGAAAAAAATAATGTTGGTGCTATACTCATTTTGTTCTGGATGAATTTAATATTTGTTTTCACCTTTATGAAAATTCAGTTCTGTAAAATTTTGGCTGAAGTCTTCAGGGTCAGAAATATTACTGGGTTACCTCACAGGAACTGCAGTAGGACCAGACTACCTGCTTGAGCTGCATCTCTGAAAACAGGCGCACTTTGTCTCCGTTTTCTTTCCTTCTATGCAAAGCTTACATCTATGCAAAGCTTACATCTTGGCACCTCTCAGGTAGGGTCAGTGAATCGAGGCCACTTTACAGCTGCAGCCTTATCCAACAAATTTATCCCTTTTGTAAAGTTTTCACTTCTGTAGGGGCAGCTAATTACTTTTAACCGAAACCTAAGCTTTACAGTAAAGAGCAAATATTTCAGTTGTTTATTTGCTGAAACGAAAGCTTTAGGCAGTAACCTAGGAATGCAGTTGCACTGCAGCAACAGTTTCATTTCTTACCTCTCTTGAGCAGAGCAGTTACCCATACATTTTTTGCTGCATCTAAACACTAATGAAAATGTCTGACTTCAGCAATGAATCAGTTCTGCCCAGTGGGTCTAAAAAAGCTTTTTCATCATACAGTTGTATTACTATTATAATGTTGCAAATTACGGGTTGCTTAAACCTGTTCTGACTTGTGTATGTCCCAGTAGTCTGTGCTCTGCAACAGAATTATGAAGGCACCATAAAACTACATGACTAGGAGTTTCAGAGGGCCTTCTGAAGCTGCATGTCCCTCTGCTGCTTGACTTGGGCCTATATACTGCTGGTTCTTCTTGGAAAATGCCAAACAACAACGCCAGCATGCACCTTGTCACTTGTCTTTGCTGTAATTTCTTTGTTTTCATGCACACACATTTCTCCTTCTTGCTTGCTTATTCTTTGACCACATACATCATCCATGCGAATTTTAGTGGCTGCACGGAGAAACTCATATGGTTCCCATTGTTGCAAAATATTACATTACTTTAAAGAATTCTACAAACAGGTGGTGGGTAGGTGGGGATTGATGTAAAATCTACATGGCAATTTGAAAAACTTAAATAATTTATGTCAATGGTACAGCTGGACAGGGTGATGGTTTTAATATAAGAAGGTGCTGTTGGAAGGATCAATCAAAATAATTTGTATCATCTTTTCATTAGCTTCTATAATGCTGATAGGGAAGATAAGTTAGCAAACTATGGGGGGTTCAGGATACAGATCATTTTGCTTTCTTGTGACACTACTGTGAATCTGAAATGACATTTCAGTGTGGGAAGGAAGCATTTGTGGCAGAATGAACAGCGTAGGATGACTGTACGTTAAAAATCGGACTGTCATGTCCACATCTAAAAAGAGTCAGAGCTATCTGTGTATGACTATGGATTTTATTACAGTAATAAATTTTCACCCTCCTTTATGTTTGGGAAAGTAGCTAGTTCAGTTATTAAAATCATTTATTTACCTGCACAACAGGTATATTGTGCCACAAACAAGTAAACATGCTTCTGTTGCCTTGAAAATGCACACCATCATGACCTCCTGAGGAGCATTTGGAAGTGTCATGAAGACAGACTTAAACTGATTTCAGTTTCAAACAATGACCACAGGTTTTCTTAGGGAGGGCCCTCTCCTTACAGACAGATTGTTCTCTGTCTTTAGGAAAGAATAAAAAACTATGCCTTCAGTGCTGCAGTGTTTGTGTGAAGCCTGCTGTAACACCTAAAACTTTGCCATCAGATTTCTAAACATATTTTGCCCCAGGTAGCCATTCTTAGTCTGAGGCACCAGGCAGTAAAACTTCTGTAATAAGACTTCTTCATATGACTGGTGGTGCAGCGGGATTTCCCTGCTTGATGAGTTGATGGCCAGCCAGAATGGCAGATTCAGCCCAAGAAGCACAAAAGAAATCTTTTGCAGCTAGCGGGAGACTGAGGAGGAGATATAAATCCTCCTTAGATGTTCATTGCAGGATTTTGGTTTCAACACTACAAGTGTTCACTGTCCATAATGTCTGAGTGGAGGGGTTATTGCCTGCAAGTACCCCAGATAGGCAGATCTGTTCTTTGCAGGTGCAAAATAGTCCCAAAGAAATCTAATAGCACTGTTTGTGGGGTAAGGTGAGCAATAGTAGCAAAATCTTGCCTTAGGTGAGAGGTTCTTCAGAGACAAGTTCTGATTTTGTTGTACCAACATAAACCATCTGCTCCCCTGACATCAGTGGGACCAATATCTCTTCTTACTGAGGGAGAGGATTTCAGTCCAAACTGTTCCTGATTTTCTGATGGTGAAGTGATTGCACCACCACATGTGGGGAGGCTGTTGTGAGCTTCATCTCCATGACAGCCAGCAAGGCTAGCTGCTGAACAAGGTTTTCCTGCGAGGTGCAGGTTTCAGATCTTCCGTAGCCTCCTTTCCGAATAGATCGTGTTGGGGTTGCAGCTGTCTCTTAGCCTCCTCTGAAGTCCTAGACATCTTTTCTACTTCATTTAGAGAGAAGAAAGGATGAACCATGGATTTTTCTCACTCTTAAATTAAGGTGACTGTCAAGATTTAGTCCTTACTTGGTTGTACAAAGTTAGAATTATAAATACTACTTTCTGTGTGTGTGTGTGCATATGATGTGGGAGACGTTTTCCTTACTAGTGCCAGGAGATGTAAATCAAGGTATGTTACACAGTGGCTATAGATGAAAGCAGAAGATAGACCCTGTGGACTTCCATGTGGAAAGTGGATGGCAGACACACATTACCAATGGCTAGTTTTTATCTAAGCAGCAGAGTTAAGATTCGTATTTCAAACGCTTAGGCTTTTAGTGCAATTGTGTTTTTTTAAATTTAGATGTGGGGACTGCAGCGTCCCTGAAGTGTGGTTTGTTTCAGCCTGCCTCCATGTAGGTACAGTATCTGTGCAAAAGCAGCAGAAAGTAAGGTCAAAAGGCATCTAGAAAGTTGTAGAAACACAGCTTTCAGTGATCCCTTCTTATCCTCCTATGTTGTGGAGAAATCACTCGATAGCCTCAAAGGTATGTCAGTGTAGTGCATGATAAACATACCTGCAGACAACATAATTACGTTTGATGGTAGTTAAATCAATGAGCATGCTCTAAAGAATGCAAAGGATTAGTGACAGCACTGAGTGCTTCCAGAAAGACAAGCACACATCAGGGGAGCTTTCATCACTGCACAGATTAAAGAAATCAAATTTCTTTGCTACTTGTTAATTGTTTTTCCATAACAAACAATGTTGTCTTCAGGAGGTGGGTCAGGAGGGCTGTTGCAGTCCGTTTTCTGTATTTGCATACAAGGTATGATTCTGAAGAAAGCAACACAGCTCTTAACATGAACTGCCACTTGCTGATATTTCATAAAAGCAGATTAACTAATGGAAGGGAAGCAACTGAAAGATTTACTGACCGCTATGACTGTGGTGACTAAACTGTGACCACCGGATCCCACACCTCCATCCTTTATGTATTTTGTTAGTCAGGAAATATCCTCAGCTGGTGTAAATCAAATACAGCTCTTTCAGCTTCACTGAAGCCTCCACTGCTGTTTCACACCAGCTACTGATATGACCTAGTATTCTCTTCAAAGCTCAAATGATGCATTAATTATAGATGGGTCAGAACTGAACAAGCCAACTGCAACAGCATTGTGCAATGCTGAAATGCACAGACAGTAAATGTGCTTGGTCAGCTTTCCTTGCATAAAAAAAGTGGTTTTGGAAGCAGCCCCAGAATTGACAAGGGAGTCACTTAGGTAGTCGTCTCACAACTCACCGCATTAGTTCAGTGGTGAGGAAGAAAGTTCTCTTTCTGGTCACCACCTCATAGCACATGTATCCTCTGTCCCAGTCCCACATGACTGTAGCTGTAACAGGTCTACATGCTCCCTTTACTCTCAGCTGAACATTTTGTACACAGTTAGGCACCAACTAGGCGCTTTTATAACACAGTACCTGGAAAAGCAGAGCAGTGCTTGTAGACATCCATTTCTGTTATCTGCACTGACAGGTACAGCCTGTAGGTTTCAATGAATAGCTTTCTCTGGTTTTGCTGGCTGTCTCATAGCCCCAGTCTATGTCCTGATTTTCAGGGGGTAGGTTTGCTTTTGGATTTGTTTAGAATATGTTTTCACTTGCTACAATGTACTTGTTTTAGCCCAGCTCAGGAACGGGAACATTCTGAACATAGTCTTGTTTGTTTTTTTGCTCCCTGAGGACTCTGGAGAGGCTGACTCAAAACCAAGTGAGATAATGTTTCTTCTTTTTTCTGGGCTCACTTTTGAGTTTGTTTTGCTCAAAAGTGATTGCTCTGGAAAAGAGACAGGTTGAAAACAGCATAAAGTGAAGCCTTCTATTTATGGAATTGGTAGACTATGATGATAAAACCTCTTCCTGGGGCAGTTCTGGGATCTAGAGACTGGTGATGACTGGAGAACCTTATACCTCCATGTCTAGCTGATGAGTGGCACCGTGGGCATGTGTTGAGATAAAAGAACTACATTTGAAGATTTTAGCGGGAGCTACACAATGGCAAAATATACATCAGGAAGATTGATCTTGACTTCCTCACACCAAATCTGTCAGACTTGTGACTGGTGCATATCCATCTGCCTCCACTGGACAAACAGCAGAGAAAGAGTAGAAACAGCAGAAACAGCATTGCCACCTCTCAGGAACTCCATGGGAAGTTTTTTTCTGGAGCTGGAAACTACATGGTAGTGACATATAAAGCTCAGGTCTCCAGGATTTAAAATCCACTGTAACTAGTTACCTAGACTGTTTTTCATGTTCTGAAGTTGGAGATGGAGGCTGAAGCTTTCACATCTCTCCACCTTTCTCACCATTAACCTAATGCCACATGAAGGAAGAGATGCTGAAAACATTAAGAGGCAGCATTTTCCCTTGCTGCAACAGTTGTCCTGAAAGGGTCCCAGTCACAAATTTATCATCTCACTCACTTAACTTAGTGGAGAGGGAGAAGTGGGCAGAGAGTCTGATGTTTTGAGTGGAGGAGGACCAAATTAGAGACCGGGATGGGGATGCAGAATATTAGTTCCACACTGCTGGGAGGAAGCTGGGCACATGAGACTGAGGATGCGAACACTGCCATGCAAGCAACAGGAACATTTAAGAGATGGTAATGTATCTAATTTTCCCATGAAAGAAAAAGGCATAGGTAATGTTTGAGGGTGACAAGAGGTCTTGCAATATCAGTGCGTCAAAACCAGTATTTCAAATTTGCTGTTAGAGTGAGAAAAATTAACTGCAATATGTGCGTGTGCCGGGCTCTCTTGGGTGCTCAGCAACATACTGGTGTTGGGAGGCAGAAATGTAAAAAGATATAAAGAAACGGAAGACAATGCCTGTCACCTAAAAGGCTCAAGCTCTGACACTTGGGGTTTTTTTTGCTCTCTTCAGGGAATGTAACTGGTGTTTCCAGACCCCTAAAGAGAGGCACTGCAGATCCATCGCACTGAAAAGCCATCTCTGTGTCCCAAGTGACCCACCCAGTTTTCCCTTCAGTGACAGTGCCATCATCAGGCTCCAGCACTGTTTCACTGGACTGCAAAGCAAATGCCTTGTGGACAACTGAAGCTCCGGAAATAGGAGGGAAGAGTAAATGTGGACATAAGAATCTGGACAAGTCTGAGGAAGTAGTTGTCCAGAAAAGTTATTGAATCCAGTGGAAACCAAACATGCATGTAGAGCTTGTTTCTGGAAAGACAGAGGTTGAAAACAAAAAAACACAGAAAGCTGATTTTGTGATCATCAGAAGGAATGGTGAAGGTGTGCTGGGTTGGATGTTTTACCTAATCTAAATGGCTTTTAAAAAGATTTTTTTTTCCCACAATAAGTGCAGAACATATTGCACCCTATCAGGCTCTTAATCCTTTGCATTTCACCATTTAATTTTAAGATTGTTGGGAAATTACATTGTTTAAACTCTAGATTGGTCAAAAAAGAAAGCAAGCTATGAAAATCATAAAAACATTAGAGCTTGTCCCTCAGCTGACCAAACAAGGCTGTCCTCACTGGGGAGATAACAGCATAACAACTTCTAGTTGCAGCTAATGACTAAATGACACAAGCTGCTTCTTCCTCTGATTTTTTGGTTATTGTTTTTCATCTGGGATGTCTTATTCCTGTATCAGATTCCAGAAAATAAAATTAGATCACAAAAGGCATGGAAAAATTTCCAAGAAAATGAGTGCAATCTAAATGAATGCAAAGCTTAACTTCGTTTCATAATAATTTAAGAAATTACATGGTTATTCATTAAACACATTGTTTTCGATTTCTCATTGTGGTGGTATATACAATTTGTTTCAATTGGTGTTTGAAGCTGTGGGGAGATGGTGAATTAAGTCTGAATTTCCTCCTGGATGATAACTTCATTATACAGGATTGTTGAATTTGATCTGCTACATACGCCATGGTATTGTTTTTAAGGTGCAGATGCTCAGCACAACCTTGGCATTGTTGAGCTTGTGCTTTTTCCAAAAACATACACATACAGATGTCAAGCACAGAGTAGCAGGAACCCTGCACTGCAACTGCAAATACTTTGAACTATCATTTCCTTTTTGATTTAGGTTGAACAGTGAACCAAAGGGCAGGATGTATAATAACTCTTTTGCCAGTGTCATGTGATATTGCTAAGGCACAGTGCTGGTTTTGCTAGGTATCAATAGCAATATGCTCACAAAGAAAAAAAAAAAAAAAAGAGAAAAGGATATGGAGGAGAAATGCACTGTCTCTCTCAGCAACCAAAGAAGCACAAAAACAAATGGCCACTCATCCTGCGGTGCACAGCAGCATACTTCTGAGTGATTAATGAATTTTTTTCAGTGTAACAGCCAGAATATAACAGTTGGGAGGTTGTGGCTTGCCTTGACTCACAGCTGAACATGATATTTTTTTGGCAAAACAACAAAAAATGTTTTGTATTGACTCAAAACATTACATCAAATTGAAATGAAAGTCCTCCCTCCTCCATTTCTCCTGCACTGTAAAAAATGATGAGACTAATTTGAAATGCATCTTGTTTATGAAGATACTAAACCCAAAGTATGCCTGGCTGTGAAAAAGCCTCAGTGGTAGACATAGAACTGAAAATTAAATTTTATGCATCTGAGGTCCAAGCCAAACGACTGGGCAAGTTTCAATAGCGCCTCATCAACTAAATTTTAAAGTAATGTAACAAATATGAAACATTACAGAGAAGTTACTTTTATTACTCACTTCAATTTTGTATGAAAACAGTAAAACAATCTAGTAAGAAATCTTGGATGGTCTTGATTTTGAAGGGGAAAAGCAGAATGAGTGTTCTACTAAACCTTACATCCACTTTTTATGCCCTCTGCAACGACACAGCCAGGTATCTGGACCAAACTCCCTTTACTTTTTCAAACATGAAAAAACCCAACCCTGTAGCATATACATTAACCACTTTGCAGGGAAAAAAACAGCGATTTGCTCTTCTGTGTAAGGTGTTACAATATGTGTTACCTAATCAGTCCACAATGCCATAGGGACTTCAGATGCTGTTAGCTCATTTCCAGCTGAGAAGCACGAAATATTTTTATTTCCTCAGGACCAAAATTTTTTTGCTTAAAGTTGAGAGGTATT
>Ga0065711_1007064_pt1 | contig 20865 bp, 14 predicted proteins | sample Hoacrofraction12_FD_59098 | JGI IMG/M metagenome (GOLD analysis project Ga0065711, IMG submission 59098) | Hoatzin crop microbial communities from Cojedes, Venezuela - Epithelial fraction 12 v2 (version 2) | ecosystem: Host-associated > Birds > Digestive system > Esophagus > Crop | place...
CGGGGATGCCCGCAGGGTGCGCGGTGAGGCGGTTGAATGCTTATGGGTACAGCGCCCGGCGCTGGGACCTGAGGATCTCAGAGGGCTTTTCCAGGCCGTGATCCTGCGTGCGGCCGGCCGGCCTGCGGCATCGCTCGGCTGCGGGGCCCCTGCAGCGCGGAGCGTGTTGGCGGGGGCTGGGAAACCTTCCAGGGCAGAGTAACCCAGAGGTGGGGCAGCTGCAGCCACGGATGAGCAAAGCAAATCCGGACACTGCTTTTCAGCAAGGAGGAGCCGGCAGTGCCACCGCCGTCGGGGCGGTAGGGCCAAGGGTTTCTCTGGCTGCTGGAGAAGCGGGGATACAGCTGGTGGTTCCTTAGCAAACAGCAGAAGGAACTTTTATCAGACTTCTCTGATATAATGAAGGTAATAAAAAAATGAGCCTAGGTCTGTGCGGGTTTGAAAAATGGAGACAGCTGCTTAATAAGGAACATCTGAAGAGAATGTGCTGTACCCTGTCTTTTAGCAGCCACCTGTCGAGAGAACTTTGACAGCCACGGGAAAGGCCCTGTAAGCAGAGCCCATCAGGTGCTTCGTGATGCTGCTCAGGAACTGTCTGGTGAACTGGTACTTCAGTGAGAAGCCCGTTTCTCAGGGTGGCTCAGCTTTCAAGGTTTCCATAAAACTAGCCTGCCCTTCCCTTGGTTACCCAGGGGGGAGCAGCAGTTCTGAGAGGCTGCTGACTCGGAGGCCTTGGGCTCCCCCCTTCCACGGTTCCCGTGGTAGGTCTGCCCAGACTATGCAAACTTTGACGACTCTTGCAGCACCTCAGTGAAATGCACCAGAACAGTGGTAATTCCACTGTGTGGCTGCCAAAGTGTCAGGAAATTACTTTCTTTTAGAGATCCCACCTAGTGTGGTTGGTTTGGGTTTTTTTTCATGAAGAAACTGCTTGTTCTTGTGAAAGTGGAAGGATAGTCTTCTCCTCCAGGCTGGGACAAAACCACACTTCAGTAAGTCAGACTTTCCTTAGAACTAGAAATAGCAAGCCCCAGCCAACTGCAGTAGTGACTTAAATTTAATTCTTAATACTATAAATCCATGGTCAGGCTTGACAAACAGAAGCTGGGTAAGTTTGCCCCAAATACTGCATTCCTCCTCTGCTCCCTCCACCTCTGCGCAGAGCTCACTGCTGGGTTTGTTGTGTCATAGCGATGTTTATGTGCTGGTCTGCTGCTTCTCTTTAAGGAGCCGGTGCTGGGAAGCTCGCAACACCTCCGCAGCCACCAGCAAGATCTCCAACAACCGAACTTACGAGCAGGTCTGGAGTCTCAGCCTGGGCGACAGCTCATGACCCCTACCCACCACTTAAAAATGGAAACATGCACATCCTTGGTAATGTCATCTAAATTAGATCTCTTAGTTAATAATTTTAGTACAAAAGTCTGTGTGTCTCTTCAGGCCTCAAAAACTCATTTGAGACTTTCTCATGGCAATAGCAAGACAGTACAACCATACCCCTTAGAAACATTTTTGTACAACCTTATACAATGAGAGAAAATTAAGGCTTTTGCACAAAGGTTTTGAATCAGCCAGCAGACAGGAAAAGCATGCGCTACCTGCAAAATCCTTTAAGGTTGTGAAAAGTTGCTGTAGTGTGCTGATACTGCTGTTCTTAAAACCAGTTCATGGACATTTAGTAGCTTCAGTCTTATAGAGGAAAGACTGCTAAGAATTATTTTTGTGGTCTGATGAATTGGCCATTCATTCTTGCTAAATGGCTTGAAAACCACCCAGGAATACCTCTATTGCCGCAATATCATCAATGCAGAGAACTGGAACAGCAGCCAGAAGCTTAACTTCAGTTAGTAGCAGGCAGTGTTTGCAATTACGCCAGAAAACTGGATTGCTCACAGAAGTACTCATCAAGATTGTTTATATGGAATGAGTCACTATCCTTTCCAGAGCAAAACAAGTCAGCATTTTAAATTTAAATTACTCGTGACTATTCTTTCTAGTTTTTTTTTTAAGTGTATCTCTAACAGACACTAACGTTTATTTCCCTGAAACTTCCCAGATGACTTTGAATCTAAATTTACTTTCCATTCTGTGGAAGATTTTCCCCCACCTGATGAATTCAAGCCATTTCAGAAAATATATCCCAGCAAGATAGCTAGAGGTAAGTGTAAACATGAGAAGGTCTGATAATTACCGAGTAGGATTAAAAACAGGGAGTGAAAATAAAGAACAGAAGCTGCTATTAATGTGAAGAACGGGGTGCTAGCATAGGCATGGAGAGGAACAGGATTTGTTAATAGTAGTAACAGATACAGTAAAAAACAATTAAGGTCTTAGTAGCTAAAAATAACATTATGTGGCTTGTCATGCAGTCTGTGTTCTTTAGATTGTTGAGTTTGCAGACCCTGTGATGTTAAAAACAAGTGATTCTGCATAAAGAGACTTATGCAGCTACTGAGTTGGTTTTTTTGTTCGTGAGCTTGTGAAATCACAAAAGAAAGGTGACTTGTTCCATGTCTCCCATCTTATATTTTAATTTAAATCCTATGCATGGTGTTTTACACATGTGACTAACAAAGAGACTTAGTACCTGAACCTTGTCAGGAAACGAATGACTGAACCTTGTGGGGTTTTTTTCCCCCTTAACTTGGAAACTTGGTATCAGGTTGCTGTTGTAAGGAGGAGAACTTCACCAGTCCAGCTTTGAAAACTGGTAGTTGAAGGTGCCGAAAGATCTCATGCCCATATTCTACTTCTCATAAAACCTAGTCTGTATTATTAGATCAACTGTTTATCTCCAGCTTTTCATTATGTTTTTTTTTTAATCTCCATGCCAAGGTACTTTGCATGACTTTTCATAGCAGCCTCACTCTAAATTGTCTGCTGTATGATCTGATCAAAGACTACTTACTGAAGGGCTACAGAGCATGAACGAGATACATGTATATATACATCCGTTCACGGGTTGGAGATAAATGCAGCATCCCTGCTGTAGAACTGCATCCAAAATACATTTCAAAAAAAACTATCTGTCTCCTGTGATTAAACCTGTTCTATCTATTTACAGATCCCTCCAAAAATCCTCCATTAAGAACACATGTGAGATGAGAAGAGTCTTCTGATGCTCTCTGGATTAGTATTAAAAAAGAACAACATCAAGATAATACATAAAACAGCGATAGAGATTATATTTGAATTGCAAGTGCTGCAATGTTAACATTTCTATAAACTGGAAAAGCAATGTGAACGATACTTTTTGAACGGGCCTAGATACTACAGGAATGTTAGTACAGGCTTTTAAATTATTGTACATAGGTGAACATTTTTTAAGCAAAGCAACATAAAATTTAAATTCTTTGTAGTGTTGAAACAATTCTCATTTTTAGCATGCTGACAGACATTACCTCAGAATGCTTTCTGCATTACAGGCCTCTAGTTAATTTTTCCCCTTCCACCACAATTTTGGAAATTCTCCAGTTATTACTCAAACATTTTTCAATGACCTGTCAGAAACTAACATGCTACCTTAGTCTCTTCGTCTGTTTCTTCACTTCTAGTCTGCCTGTCCTCAGATTGCAGCAGAATGTCACTTTCATGCACAGATGGGCCCACAGTCCTTTTCTGATCAAGCATGAAGAGGAAAGATATGACAAGGAGCTGTGGCTGCTGCTGAGCCTACCTCCTATTGATTACAGATCCTTATAGGATAGTATCTGAAGAAGCCCAGCTGGGTAGGGAAGTCATGGACTTGACAAAGAAGAGAGAACTTTTCCAAACTGGAGGAAAAGAAAGTTGTTCTACTGTAAGCAAAAAAAAAAATGGGGGTGTGTGAATACACATGCCATGAAGGATGTAGGTAAGGGTGCCTGTCCTGTCCTTTCCTGCAGGCAAAGTGGCTGTTTACCATTTGTGTGGCAGATGCTTTACCCAGCAAGTGGGAGTCTTTGGATGAGTTGTCCTACAGCTACATTTTGAACAGGCAACTAGAGCTACTATTGTTCACCTGTAGCAGCAGTGAGGATTTGTTGGCCAAAATACACCACATGGAACAAGCAGTCCCCAAAGTGGTTGTTCTCTTGAATAGAACTGGTTGAAAAAAGTAACCACCTCACAGCAGACGAGACTTGAACTTCTGCTTTTAATACACAGTCTGGGGTAAGGTCTGTGAATCACACAGGTTCAGATCTGGTCATAAGATAGTCTGTCTCCAGCAAGTTACCCTTGTTCTTGTGCCAGTGTTGCCAGCAGGTCGAGGGAGGTGATCCTTCCCCTCTCCTCAGCACCAGTGAGGCCACACGTGGAGTGCTGTGTGCAGTTCTGGGCTCCGCAGTACAAGGGAGACATGGACATGCTGCAGAGAGTCCAGCAAAGGCCCACTAAGATGATGAAGACACTGGAGCATCTCTCCTATGAGGAAAAGCTGAGAGAGCTAGGACTGCTCAACCTGGGGAGGACAACGCTCGGAGGGGAATCTCATTAATGTGTATAAATAGCTGAAGGGAGGGTATAAAGATGGAGCCGGGCTCTTTTCACTGGTACTCAGTGGCAGGACCAGAAGCAGTGGACACCAACTGAAACACAGGAGGCTCTGTCTGAACATCAGGAAACACTTTTTGATGGGGGGTAACTGTGGAGGGGGTGGTGACTGAGCACTGGCACAGGTTGCCTAGAGATACTAGAGAGTTTCACTCCTTAAAGATATTAAAAAGCCATCTGGACATGGTTCTGGGCAACTAGCTCTAGGTGGCCCTGCTTGCACAGGGGGCGTTGGACCAGATGACCTCCAGCCATTCCTTCCAACCTCAACTACTCTTTGATTCCCCTTGTTACAACTTTCCTGGGTTCGTGCACTTGGGTCATAACAACCCCATGCAACACTACAGGCTTGGAGAGGAATGGCTGGAAAGCTGCCTGGCGGTAAAGGACCTGGGGGTGCTGGTCAACAGCTGGCTGAACATGAGCCAGCAGTGTGCCCGGGTGGCCAAGAAGGCCAACAGCATCCTGGCTTGCATCAGGAACAGTGTGGCCAGCAGGAGTAGAGAGGTGATCCTGCCCCTGTACTCGGCACTGGTGAGGCTGCACCTCGAGTACTGTGTTCAGTTTCGGACCCCCCAGTACAAGAAGGACATTGAGTTGCTGGAGCGTGTCCAGAGAAGGGCAACGAGGCTGGTGAAGGGTCTAGAGAAGTCCTGTGAGGAGCAGCTGAGGGAACTGGGGTTGTTTAGTCTGGAGGAGAGTAGGCTGAGGGGAGACCTTATTGCTCTCTACAGCTACCTGAAAGGAGGGTGTAGTGAGGTGGGTGTTGGTCTGTTCTCCCAAGTAACAATTGATAGGATGAGAGGAAATAGCCTTAAATTGTGCCAGGGGAGGTTCAGATTAGATATTAGAAAAAATTTCTTCACTGAAAGGGTTGTGAAGCATTGGAACAGGCTGCCCAGGGAAGTGGTGGAGTCACCATCCCTGGAGGTATTTAAAAGGCATGTAGATGTGGCAGTCAGGGACATGGTTTAGTGGTGGACTTGACAATGTTAGGTTTATGGTTGGACTTGATGACCTTAAAGGTCTTTTCCAACCTAAATGATTCTATGATTCACCACCTTGAAAAAGGGCACTGCTGTTCCAGGGTGAGCCTGGCACTAACAGCCAGGCTATTTACAATTGTAGTGTTAATTTATATAATTGCCATAAATTCCCCTCAGCTGCAGCTGTAATAACATTATAGATCATAGGTGAAGATCCTTCCCCATGGCCATGCCTTGGAACAAAACTATTGGGAAAAGACAGGTAACCATCTTTACATATCTCTGCTTTTCTCTTAGTTCTTGCAACAGCTCAGTTATTGCTGTAGCTCCTGCTCCCACATGCATGTGTGCTCACGGTGTGGAGATGGTGTAAGGGTAAGCAGCTCTTCACCTGCAGAACTCATTAGTCTATTTCTAGCCTATTATGATACCTGATGCTGTACGTCATGTGAAAAGAAAAAAAATTAGTGATGCTTTGACCAATACTTACTGTCATTATTATAGTTACTTTATAAATATGCATGAATATAGTAATAAGCAGAGGGTCAGCATATACATTGCTTCTCAAACAACTGGAAAAGTTTAATACTGCTTTGAAGAATATTTTGTTATGGTACTATTAAAGGTGACTTATTGTTGGTTCTCATTTGTTCTGGAACTTGTGTACTGCTCTGTAGTAAGTACCTTCATAAGGACTTTAAAACTACTTAATGCTAAAGTAGCTGCCAGATGATACCTAAAGGAGAAAAAATTTTACTCCCGTTTTTATTATGACTAGGGGTATTTTAGAAGCAAACAGCATCTTTTAGGGATTAAATTAGAAACCCTGTGCATATTTGCAAGCATTGGTGAAATGTTATTTCCACATATACTGGACTGTTCAAGATCCATGGAAGCTTCTGAAGTTGCTACCGCCTGGCGACAGAAAGAATCACTGTGGCAGTCACCCCCTGGCAGTTGGTCCCACTATGTCCTTCCACCGAGCCACAGCTGCGCTGAAGACCACTGGAAGTTTTAAGGCCATGGGGGTGCTCTGGTTTTTCAAACTTGTAGGACTAGTGATTGTACTCAAGCATGTTGGTATAGCACAGTATTTTTTTAAAAATGCACTACACAGCTGAAGCAAAAGCAACATGCAGTTAGAAAATTACTGCCTGCGTCACTGCGCTCAAAACAATTTATTAGTTCTGTCATAAGCAGTTTCAAATAAGGACATAAATTCCCACAAGATAATTGCAAATGTTGGTTTCTTCTTTCTTAAGGAACAGGCAAGTAAGATACATTATGTTTTTAGGAGGAACACCCTCTTCCATTATCATGCCTCCCTCCCAGCTCTCAAAGGTTAGAGATCTGAGTTGTGCGGAAGAGCTGTGTGAAGTGGTATATCCTGACTTCTGCTCCCTGGATGGGGCACTCATTTTATCTCTGTTGTCCCCTTGTTCACAAGTATCAGCTACTCCTATCAGGCTGCAAAGCGCTCAGCAAGCAACAGCTTACAGAAGCAGCTTTGAAGTTCAGCATGGTATGTGTCAAGTGTACTCTGATGACGAGTATTTTCATTCAAAGTACCCTTTCATTCCAAAAACAGATTTAATAGGAAATCCAGTTGTGGGCAGCTGGCAAAAGCACATTTCATCCAGCACAATACCCTCTGAAATGAAGTGTGCTCCTTGCAGTCCCTATTCTGGCGAGGTAGACAGAAGCTAAGTTTTAGGGTTTACTTGCCCATTTTCTCATTCCCTTGTCTCCATTTTCAGAATACCTAGGCACAGGAGCTGTTCCTGTAATAGAGGGCATGGGAGGAGTGTATTGTGAATGGGAAGACTGTTTGGTAGGCCGTAAGAAAATACCTTCATGCTTGTCTTCTGTAAGTGAAAATGCCCACTGTTTTCTTGTCCAGTTGCCAGTTGTCATATAAGGCAATACCAAAGTAATTAGTCTGAATGGAACAATTTCATAAAAAAGAAAAAAAAAAAAAATCTGAGAATGCAGTGTGCCAGTACAGCAATGACTACTTCCCTAATGCACAACGCATTACAGTTTCAAGTTCAGGTGCTGCTGCCTTCTAAGGAGCTTTTATTTCTTCAGTACAAAAGTCCGTGGTTCTTCACCATCCCCTTCCCTGAACAGTGAAGGATTTTAACTCCATATGCTAACTTCCACTTATTAAAGACATGGACTTATTGTCTGAAACTCCTCAAAAAGACCCCAACCATCTTCACATGACACAGGAAGCAGCGTTTACTGGTTTAATTCTTAAAGTGTTTGCTCTATTGCCCTTCTACAAGAAGAAAATACAGGAAAAGCAGGTCTGTCTGTAAGACTGTCGAGGAAGGGAAGCATGCTGCAGAACTGCACTTAACAGAAGGAAGAGTAAGACAGCCGTTTCTAAGTCTAACCAGTTGGATTGCCACATCCACCAGCAACTCACTGGTACTTAATGGATTAGTCAGCCATGTATGCTCACCATGGAGATTACTAGGAACTGTTCAGCAGTACAGAGGCAGAAAGATGGAGAACCGTCAGGTACTGATCAATGTCCAGCAGCTACTCCCTCAAAAAATTCCTGATTTGTAGCTTGTATATAAATACGACACCTTATTAATTGCATCTGAAGAGCCAATAGGTTATGTACAGATGTCTTAGGCATCCAGGCTGGCTCTGTGTTTCAGTACTAGAGCAGAAGCCAGGTGCATTACAAACACAAGCCTCCCTAAGCTGGGTGCAGGCAAAGGCAAAACTTAACCTGGGGAACATAATTCTGATAATTTGTACAGGCATGGTGTCAGATGTTGAGTCACTGTAACCAGAGATGCCCATCTAAGGCCAGTACAGCAGGCCAAGAACCAGGACTTACTCTCCTGCCCTGTCAAAAATGGTATTTCAACTCTACGGTTCTTTGTACGAATTAGCAAGAAGAGAAAAATGCAGGTCAACTTTGCTGCAAGCCTAGTCTTGAGCAGTAGAGGAAAAAACAGATTGCTTTCAATGACAATATGGCAGTTAGCCTGATGAAGTTAATCTTTGCTTTAATTGGTTCCCCAACATACATATTAAACATTCTGTACTAAATTAGCCAGCATGCACGCAGTAATTGGACCAGTCAGTGACTTTCTCCTTTCACTATATACATACACAAGTAGGAACACCACAGAATTGGACAAAGGAAAGCAATTTGTTAACCAGATATAGCTAGCAAGTAACATTTGTTCCTCTAGAAATATTTTTCTTGCAAATTCACAAGTGTGAAGACTTTCTTTCAAGGCTTGAAGAACTTTGCAGTCTTCCAGTGAAAAGGCTAACAACAGCCACCGTAGCTGAAATGAGATAAAATATGTTTAAAATTCATTCCAAGCAAGAGTGAAATTGAAAAAAAATTGCCTGCAATCTAGCATAGGGAAAAGGGACTTTGGAGACAATCCAAGCAGATGCACTGAGGTACAAAGGTGGCTTTGGGCCCGATTCTGAACACCCTTAGCTTAGTGTAAAAGAGAAGGAGGAAGATCAGAATCAGATCCAACATTTCATATTCACTGATAACTGGTACTAGAAACTCGGTATGTAAAGAATTGAAGTGTTTGCTTACTTTATTTGAAGAACTTTAGTTCTGTGTCAACACAGTCGTAGAAAAGATCCACTACTTCAGCGGGATCCAGAACCTCTGTACGAGTAAGGATATCTTCCATTGCTTCTAAGCCTTGTTTTTCAAGGTCTAACATAATCCTCATCAGTTTCTGGCCTTTATCCTAAAGGCATGAAACAACCAAACTCAATTAACCAGCAAATACGCTCATTAAAGCATTTTACCGTTCTCTTCTGTTATGGAGATATTGTCAAGCATTTTTTAAAATAAGAAAGCTTTTTTAAGTATAAAATATTACTCTTAATAGGTTTTTGGATGGTCAAAGGCTAAGAGGAACAGTGCTGGACACTTTATGCATTAAGAAAAATAAGGAGTTGCTATGTTTAAAGCAGAGAAGGAAGATGGAATGAAAGATGGAGGAAAACGGTCTAAGGCTTGTACACATGATAAAGAGGTATAGCAACTTCTTAAGCCTGTAAACCCGCAAACAGAACTATATGAGAAGACTAGCAGTGCTGAGGATTGTACAGATCACGGTATGTACATGTGTACCCCCTCAGATCATGTTCAGAATCACAGAACGGTAGGGGTTGGAAAGGACCTCTGGAGATCATCTATCCCAACCCCCTGCCAAAGCAGGGTCACATAGAGCGGGCTGCACAGGACCTTGTCCAGGCAGGTTTTGAATATCTCCAGGGAAGAAGACTCCACTGGGCAGCCTGTTCCAGGGCTCTGTCTCCCTCAGAGTGAAGAAGTTCTTCCTCATGTTCAGCTGGAACTTCCTGTGCTTCAGTTTGTGCCCGTTGCCCCTTGTCCTGTTGCTGGGCACCACTGAAAACAGTCTGGCCCCATCCTCTTGACACCCACCCTTCAGATATTTATAAGCATTTATAAGGTCACCCCCTCAGTCTTCGCTTCCTCAGGCAAAACAGGCCCAGGTCCCTCAGCCTTTCCTCATAGGAGAGATGCTCCAGTCCCCTATCATCTTCATAGCCTTCCGCTGGACTCTCTCCAGTAGCTCCTCATCTTTCTTGAACTGGGGAGCCCAGAACTGGACACAGCACTCCAGATGAGGCCTCACTAGGGCAGTGTAGAGGGGGAGGAGAACCTCCCTCGACCTGCTGGCCACACTCTTCTTGATGCACCGCAGGATACCATTTGCCTTCTTGGCAGCCAGGGCACACTGCTGGCTCATGGTTAACCTGTCGTCCACCAGCACTCCCAGGTCCCTCTCCCCAGAGCTGCTCTCCAGCAGGTCCGCCCCAAGCCTGTACTGGAGCATGGAGTTGTTCCTCCCCAGGTGGAGGACCCTGCACTTCCCCTTGTTGAACCTCATCAGGTTCCTCTCTGCCCAACTCTCCAGCCTGTCCAGGTCTCGCTGAATGGCAGCACAGCCTTCTGGTGTATCTACCACACCTCCCAGTTTTGTGTCATCAGCAAACTTGCTGAGGGTACACTCTAACCCTTCATCCAGGTCACTGATGAATAAGCTGGACAAGACTGGGCCCAGTACTGACCCCTGGGGAACCCCACTAGTTACCGGCCTCCAACTAGACTCAGCGCTGCTGACGACAACCCTCTGAGCTCTGCCATTCAGCCAGTTCTCAATCCACCTCACTGTCCACTCATCCAGCCCATACTTTTCTGAGCTTCCCTGCAAGATGATGACTAGACCTGAAATTATGTATAATGTAACAGCATTAAGACTCCAGATCCCAGGGAAGCCTTTGTGTGTCATTCTGAGTTATTGCTCTTCATGTTTCTGGGCAGGAAATACACTCCTGAAGAAAGTCTCATATTGTTTTATCCAGATGTCATTTACAGTCTACCTTTTTTTTTTTACTTTTTTGTTTTAAAGGAGAAGTGCTGTTTGTTTTCCTTGCAGCTTTCAAAATTGAATTCCAGAAAAAAAGGCATTTAGAATGAGTGATGGTTCTGAGCCTTCCAGGATTTATACCAACATTTGTGCAGAAAGAGTAGAGCTCCTAAGCTAAAGTTTAGACTCTCAGGTGGGCAGTTTTTGTAGCATGAAGGCTGACTAAAAACTACATTTCCTTTTTTGCCACAACTTCTGGTGTCGCACTGTGGGACTTCAGTAGGGAAGAGTTCACAAGATGCTGAAGTGCCTTTCCTAGATCTTCCCTAAATCAACATCTCGCTATAGGAGCCAGCTGCACATTGAGTCAATGATACCACAGAGGCCACAGATTTTAAATTAAACTATTGCAAGGGATTAAAAACCACATCTAGCCAAAACTGTGTTTAACTAAAGTTTGTACTAGCAAAGTTACCATGGTTTCCTTAATCACCAATGGATAAGTCTGAATGCTGTTGCCATCTTAGCAAGACTCTCACCTATGCAAATACACACAGAGGAAAACTGCAGAAAAGCAAGTCCTCTGTGGAAGTTCAACACGACTATGGGGTTCTTCTGCAAATTGCCCAAAATACCAATACCAGCATGGCTGGCATGCCCTGGTGATCTCTCCCTCTGTTTTACTTCCTTATAACCAGTTCTCCAGTTTACTGCTGTAGTTGTAATTGCAAGTGTCAAACAACAGTTACTGAACCACTTGCACTATGACAGCAAAAGTTGTATCTCAATCAGCTGGAAAAGCTGTATAGAATAATCCCATTTCTGCCTTTATTTATTCCAAAATTTATTCCTGTAAGACATTTTCAACACTTTAGGTTTTTACACTGGAAGGTTTTCAGTCATCAGGTACATGTTTCATGGCACTGGAAAGTGTCCTTTCTTCTTGGATGGCATTTTCAGTTATTTCTTACAAATTAACAGAAATGCATTAAATTGAGACTTGCAAAACTGTCATGTGCAAATTACACCTTCAAGAAAAAAAAACCCCTCAAACCATGTAGATCTTAATCCAGCATGTAATTCAAATTATGACATTCTTGCCATCATCCTATCATATAATTCTGATACCATGTTGCACTAGCATCCAGTGTTCAATAATCACTTAAAAAGACTATATACATAATGGGGACTGAACAAGCTAATCAGCTTGTCACAGTTTGCCTTTTCATTTTGTGAAAGTACTTTCAGGATAACCAAAAAAACTATGCAGAATAGTTTGCCCTTCAGGGGGCGTCATTATTCAAGCTGAACTTGCAAGGATTCTAAGAATATTCAGAGAATGCTTTTTTTTTATTTTTGATAACATGGAGAAATGTTTAGCCAGAATAGGTTGTATCCTTGTTTTCCAGTGAGTAACTCTGAAGTACCTTATGGAGTTAGGAATCTACATTTAGTTCTTTAATTCCAGGTCCCACAGCTCTTACCTGATCGTTCTCAAGGAGAGACTGAGCCCATTCATGTGCCTTGTACAATTCATGCCTGCGATCAGGTTTCTCCTGGAATCGAGGTATCTTTTTAGCAGGATCATCATTGCCAAAAGAAGGAGACTGCACTTTTGGTACTAATTTTACATCATCAACAAAAATAAAGGGTTTAAATATGGACCTGAAAGAAATGAGAATTACTGCTTGCAGTAGTAAGAGATTTTATGTATGTTACTCAAATGTTCACCAGGCTATTTTAAAAAACAGATACAGAACAGCATAGGTAATTAATCTACACTAGGCACAGACTAGGTTAGAGCGTTGGTACTGGTCACAAGCAAAATAAATGTATGTGTTTTAAAAGAACTGGGTTTGCCAATTACTGTAAAACTTACTACCCCTTTTTACCTATAGGCTTCTTTGGTCTCCTTCATGCCAGTTCTGCCACTTCTTTAGAAAAAGTGGCACTGTATTTTTCCTCTCCAAGTTTTTTTTTAACAAATCTCAGCATTCAGCCTCACATTGGTTTTTCTCCTCTGTTCACACTGCCATCTCTCCTTCTCCTCCCAGATTTAATTTTCATTAAAAATCACAAACACACACTTCTGTGGAACAGGGAAGATTACATAGCCTGCTCAATATCAGAGGATTTGGCATAGAACCAGGAGCATTTCAGAATTTTATGGGGGGAGGAAGACATAGGTACCAATATTGTGACACTTCTCAAACAACTTCAACACTGAGTTTGGATCTAAACTCCAGAGAGAGACAGACAGACAACAAAATCCTCGCAATCCAGGATCTTAATTCCTGAGAATCTGAGTGTAGGTTTGGCAAGAGCATGGAGAAACTGCCTGCCTTCCCTTTAGATACACAACAAAACAGGACCCTGCATTCTGCAGTAAAGAAGCTGTCAGAAGTGCAAGACTTCTGCAAAACATGATTAATAACCACTGCCTGCATACGGTCAGCAGGCTCATTGCTGCTACACTTTCCATCACTGTCATGAAGCCTTGCTGACTAAGAGTTTATGTGACTCACTAGCTGCACTTAAAACAATGCTTTTTTAATGCATCAGAGCGTAAAATAATGCAAGAAAGGCCTCTAAACAAGTTTTTTTTACAGCTAGACTCCCTGCCTTCAAAAAAGACAGAAATCCCACCAAAACAATTCGAACCCTTACTCCTTTTTAATCTCAAAGGATTTTCACCAAATCAAAGAAAAGTTTTGGTAAGCAAGCTCAAACTTCATCCTTAACCCTGAAAGTCTGAGTTGCATAAAGCAAGGTGGGTGGAAATTCCCTTTGGGATGGATGACTTCTGTAGCTCTCAGCAGAACCTAATGCTTACTACCACTCTTCAAGGAATGACTGTCAGCTGTTCAAGGGCACCATTTTCTTCTCCCCATAACCTCTTTACCTCAATGCAAGTGGCAGATCTCCTGAATAACTGCAAGTGGTTTAGTTTAATTTCTGTGAATCCCAGGTGGATTCTGTTTAAAACACAAGATAATTCATTAGTTCTTTGATGATCTCATCCATGAGTTCCTTTATCTCCTCTGCTGGTTTCAACTAGAAAAGACATAATTTAAACCAACTGGAAATTGTCCCTCCAGTAAAAAACACACTCGGGATACCTGGGAGTTGCAGATGATGTGCTCTGTTAACATTTTGACGTCATACGAGACTACCTATAGTACACACCCCCTCTCTGCTCTTTAGATATTTTGTTTCAGTTTTGAACGCATCTGTTCAAGAGAAGCGACTACAATGGTCCACAACCTCATCACCTCACTAAGAACCCACTGGAAAGCAACTATGCTGGACTAGTGGTTCCTGGGTCCTCCCTAAACTGCATTTACTCTAGAAGCTCTGAATTTAGCCGAAGTTACAGATCTGGCCTTTCAGCCCAGTGGTGTCCATTTAGAATTGCAGCAAGATGCAGTTCAGTAACACATGACTGCCAGACTACACATCAACATCTGCTGATTGCATTTCTGGTTAGAATATGCTCTTGGAGCATGTTCCAATTTGGGTAGCAGGGTTTGTTTAGTATTTTTCATCTGCTCTGCACCCAGGAAACCCCTATGCTGTGGCTTACCTTGAAGGGTCTGGCGTGCCAGTGAAGTAATGAACACAGGGAAAACTAGGGTCCTGAGGCAGAACAGACACTATGCTAGCTGTAGTAAGGAAAGATTCAGAGTCCACACAGACACCACTATCCTTGTCACGCAGGACATCAATCATAGCTTGTGCAGAAACATCACCTATGTGAAAGGGAAAAAAAAATAAATTCCTGAGTATTCAATGGCTTGGACCCCAGGCAAAGATTTTAGCCTGAATGAGATTCGGTCTAATATGACCGGTGACACTTGACATAGGCATGTCACAAATCCCAGTTAATAGTTTGTATTTTAACAATGTAAACCCAGAATGAACTTGCCTAGCTACTAAAAGAGAACAGTAAGATGCATTAGTTAGGCAATACAATTGCTAGGTAGGGGGAAATGTCATTAAAAAGGTATTGTTCAGGAAGACGGCCATCACGACTGTAATACTGCTTTAGCAATCACTATGAACCGACTACTTGCATAAAACACGTATTTTCCTCTAGGAAGCTACCTCTACCCAAGCTCGCACAGAATGGGAGCACCCTGGTCTCCCACATATCATCTATTTCCATTAGCTCTCAGTCAAAATTCTGAAAAATCATCTTGCATTAACAGAGTGTTACAGCAGCAGACCTAGACACCAAGATTTTTCTTCAAACCACTATCTACAAGAATCCCCTGTTCTCATTCTATTTCCTGCCTGTGTCTTATTATAGCTTTCTCCCCACGGCACCACCATGTTTTCTTGCATTACCCCTTTGGCAGCTAGGCCTTCTGCCCCAGCAACCTCTCAAACCCCGCACTGACTCACCCTTCCACACACGGGTGCCTCTGCACCAGAAGACATGGAATGACCCAGCAGTCTCCAAGATTTGCAGCCATAGCCATCTGCCTGTAGGGGCCCTGAGGCTTTTTAGTGCTATAATCCAGGTTTATTAAGACCTTTTACCTATGGTCCTTCAGAATTACCGTATCTGCCTCTCGGACACAAACCACGCTCCATGTAATTCTACCGCCTTAGCAGGAACTCTGCATTGCAATAAATATTTCACCTCTATGCTCTTCCTGACATTTGCCAACATGTGAAAATGCTGACAATCTAGTAAATTCACATCTGTAGTAAAGGGCTTTTTATAAAAAGATAATTTGTACCATTTTTCACCATGAAAGAGCAGATACATGTTAGCCATGCACTGCTGCAGACTGGTCATTTCAGAGCTATTTTGGTCAGCTGCACTGAACTTCAGTCATTAATAAATTTCAGTCTGGAAATAAACCCTTTGACTGAGGGCAACTGGCACACTGTCTGTTCTGGTAACTTTATTCTGCTCAACAATGAAAAAGGGACTTCAGTTTTCAACTGACTAGCATTGCTCTTCCTTAAACTATGATCTTAACTCCTTCCCCAAAAGCCTAAGGCAAACCTACCAAAATCTAGAATCCATTGAGCTCAAACTTTCATACGTAAGGCCTTTTTTTTTTTTATAATACTATAATTCCAGTATTAGGTAGGGCCACAAGAATTACAGCAAAGCACAAATGTAGGTAGTGGCACATCACACACATCAGAACAAGAGTGAAGAAAGTTATTTTATAATTGCAATCTTCTTTTAAAACCTTAAACTTGACGGGGACATTAATGGCTTCCTTCTACACTGTGGCAAGTTTAGGACAGTCTTCAGTTCTGGTCTTCCTTCCCACATGGTTTACATGGTACTCTCCTCAGTGACTTGTAGTTCTGGACAGAATGCCTGAAAGGAGGGAGCAGTGACTAAAAATCCCACTGCACACACAGAAAGATGGTTCAACACTTACCACTTTGCTTTTCTAGGCTCTCCCTGCCAGAACAGCAGGCTAAATGGTCATCAGCAAGAGAGAACACTTCAGAAAAATTGAAGTCTGAGTCTCCGTTCCACCAGCCTTGACTTCTCACATAATTCCTTAGTTCAGGGTGCTCAGCATCAATTTTTGTAGTTAATGAAAGCTGATTGCAAATGCATTTCACCCCTTCTGTAGAAAGAGCCACATATTAAAAGAGAACATTAGTAGTTTTTCTGGGAGAAGCTGGAAGGACAAGGTAATTTAAATTAGAAACAAATTAAACTATTGGTTAGGATGTAGATTTGGCATGACTGCATAAGTACACATCCATGGAATTACCACTCACTGCAGGTTGCAGACCTCAATTCTCTGTGCCCTACTTAGGTATTTACACCACCTTGTGATTAATAGTTCTATTTAGTCATAAGATCAGTTTCACAATTTGTACCTCATACATTCTGAACATGAAGTAACAGTGGTCTCCAAATGCCAAAGGCACCTGCCTAATCTTTTCTCCAATTCCACTGCCACAACAAGGCTTGAGGTCTGACTTGACTTCAAAATATATTTCAGCAAAGCTGCTTTTTATGACCCTTCTTTGCCCCTCAAAACTGAAAATTTAATTTGGAGAATGTTTTTAAAAGCTTACCAATTGCTTTAAGCTTCCCAGTTGAAAACAATTTTATTGTAAGCAGCAGTATAGGCTTCAATAAAATTTCATTTTTAATCTTAAATTTTAAAATGGTATGAGGTAAAAAGAAAGTGTAAATAACCTTCAAAGAATACTACAGGTTTTTTTAATTCGCTTTTCTCAAAAATGCCGCAGTGCTTATATATCCATATATCTACAGCATGACTAACAGTGGCTGCTGCAGATACTCCTCAGAGAGAATAAAGCAAATGCATTGGAAGCCAGGGAAAGAGCTGATAAAGTAAATCTGCAAACCAAAATAAAACCAGATTCTGGAACTTGGCACAAACTTTTTCCTAAGCAGAAACCAAAGCAGTATTTGTGAAAGTTATTAATACTGCCTTCCACAAAAGTAAGCTTGCTTTTGTAATGCCTCATGCACACAATTTAAATAAGTGACAACTTACAGTAGGAAGTTCTATTCATCAGTCTGCAAAAAAAGCCACTGTCACTCAGTTCTGACTTACCCTAGGTCACTGACAGTTTGTTCCAATTCAGACTTACAAACAGCATACCTTTCAGGGAATTTTCTTGACTTGAGTGACAGGAATATTTATGTTCGTACCCAGCTAGGCAAGCCGCTCCTTAAAGAGCTCTTTAAATATTACATTTAGTAACTCATGTAAGATAGTATTTCATGGTTTTGATTCTCCTCAAAAAACAAAAATTTATCAAATAAATTTTTCCACTCGGACTGAAGAACAGTAACAGGAAGGATTTTAAAGGGTTTATCCTTCAATTACTGTCAAAGAGTTGCTTGATAAACATTCACTACAAGCTTTACAGAACTGCAGCAGTAATATTAGAAACAGAACAACTCTGAGAACAATCACCAAAAAAATGCCCTCATATTGGGGAATGACACATTTTCCCTGTTTTAGCAGCATTTGTGCATTCATTTGAAAGCTCAAGAGGCACGCTTATGGTTGCAAAAGAGAACCCCCTGAACAAAGTATGAAATATAGAGTTCTTACATAGCCAGTAGCCTTTCCCCCTGGCAGCCCTGGCAGGCTGCAAGAGACGGAAACTACTCTATCTGTGGCTCACAGGGACCTCCTGAAGAGAAATGTGCTGGTAAAAAACAGAACAGAGCTGCAGTATCATTTCAAAATGCTGCAAGCAGCAGTCTATTTGCTGGGAAGAAGGACATGAAGGTTATGTATTGCTGATGCAGCTAAATCTAAGCTAAATCTAAGAAGGCTAAGTAAAAAACACCGTTCTTCAAATGTCAGCCAGTTAGGTCAACAGAAGGTGGCAGATTGTCACTGCAAAATCCTAGGAGCCTCAGGATCCAGATGCTTTCCAGAATTTGGATTTTATCAGGACAGCATTATCAGTCTTCCCTCCTCTATGTTTCGTACATCTTTGTGCTGGAAGACTTCCTCCATCTTGTAGGTATCCTTAAAATGCAAGCTTTGCTTGGGCAAACAACATCCCTGCTAAGGTACATTGATTCATATTTGATAGCATGAACTGACAATAGGCCACCACACAACATTACACAGCCTGGTGTTATTTCTTTGTATTGCTATTTTCAACAAAGTTAAATGTCCTTCCTCCCCGTATCTACTATCTCCTACCTTTCAGTGAAGGGGAAATGAGAAGAGAATTGGATGGATCTGTCATAGATCACAGCATGGATGATAAAAATCTTCTTAAATTATCTGAATTTTTAATTCACTCAAATGTGAGCACATTTTGAAAAGCTGTGCTCTTATGAAAATAAAAATCCATCCAAAACCAAAAACAACAACTGAGAATAAATTAAATCTATGCCTTAGACAATCACATTATATTAAAGCAGCAAATATTTGCTGGCAAAGTTTTACGTCCACCAAGACAGTGAAATCTAGAAGTTAGTTTGGCAGCTCCAGCTTCACACATACAGAAAAAGAAATCATCTACAAGTTTACAGAGTACAAAAGTACTGTTTTGCAATATCAGCTAGGGATATGAAGGGACCAGACCTATTGCAGTAAAACAACCAGCAGCAGCCCATTCAATTCACCACCTAACACAAGCACTTTTCTCAAAGCTATCAATGCTCATCCTTCCCTCCTAATATTCTGGATCTGTAAGTAACAATTCGGGCATTAACTCCACCGAAAAGACACTTGACACATTCCAAACAGTAAATAAATCTGGGAAAACAAGACACTTACCAAAGATAAAAATTTAAGCATGATGATTATTACATAGCTTATGTACACAGGTAACAGTCTCCAGCTTCACAGATAATGCTAAGTTACATCAGCCAATGCAAATAAATGTTTAAAAAATAAGAGTAGTAAAAATACAGAAGGTTAAAATTGATGATTTAATTGAACACTTGCATAAAATAGTCACTTTAGTGACTTTAAGACCAATTCTTCCAAGACAATTCTTTACAGCTATTTATAATGAGATGTTTGCTGTGAATGATAAACCAACCTGTGATTTTTTCTGCTGCCCAGTACTTTCCAGAAGTCTCCAGTATCCAGGCTTCATTTCTATCCACAATCAAAAATGCACTTTGGAAAGTATGGCATGAACTCCCATCTTCATAATAATTTCCACCCTGTCCATGCTCTTCCAACAGAGCAACTATGACATCCAATGCTTCTTTAGCTGTTGCACCTCTTTCTAGGCCAAGTCTACAAGAAAAGGGCAAAACAGATTCAGACAGACATGTAACAGTGAGGTCTCCATAAGTTATTAATTTTAAACATCAGCACTGATCTGGTTTTAAAATACCAAAGTGTCAGGTATGCCTAGTGTAAGAATTCTTGCTTTAATGAGTTACTAATTACAGGATAAGATATTAAAATCTTTGTTTCAAGTCTTTATTTTCTACATGGGTTCTTTATTCTCAAGCCTAACATAGCTGGTTTTTAGTTCTTTGAAAAAAGAGTCCAATTACCAACCAATGGCCTCAACTGCACTGTAAACATGCAATGCTCTATTTAAACCATCCTCAGGCAGAATAAATTTGAAGGACAATTTGCAAAGGTCTTTTTAAAGTAAGAGCTGTATGTAAATTTACTTTGCAGTACAGAACAGCAGGAAACTGCAAATTAATATTACCACAGATCAAAAAAAGGAAGCAGTAGTCAGTATTTCAATCTCTACAACCTCTCTTTTCCAATGCTCCAATACTTAATCGGCCATAGAAGCTAAATGTATGTTTTTCTTTGATGCATACTGCATGCTGTAGACAGAAGCATTTATGCAGTCATGCTCCAGTGCTCCTGCAGAGGCTTCCCCCAAAATATTTTTAACAATTAAACACCAGATCCGGCTTTTATCTGCACTAAGAGTAACCATATGTCTAAAAGAACATGATTTTAAAAGAAAGTTTGAGCAAAGCAAGGGTATTTTAGTGAAAAGTAAACTGAAACATCAGAATGGGTTTTACAAAGCTATAGGGAATGACTGTATCCTGCCTTGAATAAATGGGATAAAGTAATCCCTTGAGATAATTTACAGCCGTAACCAAGTCAACAACGAAAGCAGTGACCAGAAGAGTCCAAATCAGACCGGCAAACGATTCCATTGGTTCCAAAATGGAATTACTGGTAATGAGGAAATGCAGTATTTCAAAAAACAGCATAACCGTGCCTCTATGCTTTGGGAGAGCTATCTGGATCAGTCCAAAAATTCCCTCTGTTGGTTATGTCACCTTAATATTTTCTTCTGCGTTTATCTTTCTCTAATAGCTCTATGGACAAACATATTTTGACTGATGGATAGTTCCAAGAAATTCACCTTTTTAAGTGTAAGTACCATGCTAGCGCTTTCTATTTCCCTGGCAATCACATGACAAGAAAACACTACTCTCTTTCCTAAAAACTACAGTAGACAAA
>Ga0065711_1036554_pt1 | contig 20865 bp, 10 predicted proteins | sample Hoacrofraction12_FD_59098 | JGI IMG/M metagenome (GOLD analysis project Ga0065711, IMG submission 59098) | Hoatzin crop microbial communities from Cojedes, Venezuela - Epithelial fraction 12 v2 (version 2) | ecosystem: Host-associated > Birds > Digestive system > Esophagus > Crop | place...
CCCCCCCCGGCTGGTTAGGTATACAGTGGCATCTGTGCCCAAAGGGCATGCAGCTGTCACCTGGGAGAGGCTGTGGAGGTTGTTGTGTCCCCCTCAAACCATGCTGACTGTAGGTCTCTTAAAACTCGGAAGCAGTGCTGGCCCTTCTGGCTCATCTCGTTATAGCAGCAGGGGAAGATATCTTTCATTTCAGATCTTGAAACGTAAGGGTTTTAATAGCCTGGGGTCTTTGAGAAGCTGAAGACATCTCTGTCCAGAAGGTGCTATCACCTTTCCAAAACCCCTTTTCAGGCTTGAAGGACACAAACTGGGCCTTCTCCTCAGCAGTCCTCAAAGGAGATCTAATGAACCCTGCATGTGGGGCAGGTGTTGGTATTTAAACCAGAACCACTGATCAGCGCAGGGTTGAATGCAGCCCTCAAGTTTAGTGTGTTCAGCACCTGTGCCAGTTACACTGGGAACAGGTTTCTGGCCTTCTCCAGCAGCCGGCTCATGGTATTTCTTCCTTTAAATTTGAGGTTTAGGAAACTAGCCTGGAATGAAGATCCTGTTACCCTGCACTGCTGGGCACTGACCGGACATGAGCTCCGTGCGCTGCTGAATAGTCTTCAGAGGGTGGAATTTTGCAGCATCACTTGCCACAACTTGCTTTGAAGCTGATCAGTTTCCTCATGCATCTGTGATCCCTAATGGAAAAAAATTGACACAGAGAGTCGCTGTCCACTTGTAGAAAGAGGCAAACAGCCGCGAGATGTCAAAGATTGTCAGAAAGATAAGCTCTATTTTAAGTGGTATAATAGCTCAACCACATTTGGTAGTGCCTTCCTCCAAACAGTTATGTAGTTGCCCTCAGCTTATGTTTGTGTGTAAAATGGGAGAGAGGATGAACGGGTAGGAGGGGAGGAAGCTCAAGAGATAACTAGACTCTAGGACAGAACGTAGCCAGGGGGTATTTTAACAGGTTCATGTGTGATGCTAAATGGGGAAAAATCGCTAGCATTCAGGTCAGCTGGAGTCTCCCTGCCACACACTTTTGCATTTTTCTATTGTCGTGTCCCAACAAGGCAGGTCTGCCCAGGAGCTGTGGGCCCAGCTAGGGGCGGTCAGGGGTTTCTGCGTGCTGCTTGCTTTGTTCCTTGCAGCTGTGGCAGCCGATGGATCAAGCCAGGTACATGTTACGCAGCAGGGAGCCTGGTGCCTTAGTGGCACTACTCGTGTGAGAATGGAGGCCGAGAACTGCCTGCTCTGCAGCTCTTAATGCAAAGAGTAGTGACCTTGACCAAGAGAGGAGGGTTGGCATGAACAGATTCTCTCAGAAAGACAGAATTTCATTTTTTCATCTTCCATCTGCATCCATGTAGGGCTCCCTTGTACAACTTCACTTTAGGTTGCACATGGTTTCGCTTATGGAAAGTTTTACTTTTTGTGAAAAAAGGTAGCAGGAAGGCTAACTTTTCCCATGCATTAGGGGACCTCCAGCCCTGTGGTTGCCTCTGGTCCCTGTTTTTTCTCTTAGCTGATCGCTCATCTGTTCTTGACATTAGCTGGAGAGCACTGTGTAAGCCAGACATTTCTCTTTACCTCGCACTAAATGTTTCTGTATATCCAGTTACATCTGTGTAATTTACAGCCCTGGGAGCACTTCAGAATTTCTTACCTTCCTACAACATTTGCTGGCAGGTGATGGGTCAGATATCTGACACACAGCTTGTCCCTGGCTGACGTTATCGAAGGGGCTGTCGTAGGGTCAAGAGCAGTCATCTCTGCATTTTGGGCTCGAGGGTTCTTTGAGCATCCTGACTTCGACGTGAACTAAAATGTCTAATACTATTTTTATTTGTGAATCCATTTTGCGCCCATGAAAGTCAAATAAACAAATAAAGAGTGGTCCTGAGTTTTAGCTGATACAGTGCAATGCGTGGACTTTCTTCCTAACACTGTCATTCCCTGCTGTCACTGAGTGTCTCGCTAGATCAAAAGATGATACATTGTATGACATGGAAACTATTTGCTTGTGAAATACCACCAGAACTTGAAGTCTGGTCTTCAGAGCTGAAAAAACGAAGTGAGCGTCCCATAGCTGACCTGCTGTTTGGACACCAGTCAGTACGAGGTCTTTTGCAGGAGTGGCAGAACTGCTCCAGGAGACATTACATGGCTGTAGCAGGAGTAGGCTGGAAGAGAGGTACAGCTACGATAGAATAACCAATAGAATTAACCAGAATTAACAGAATAACCAATTAGCAGTGGGTAATTGAAAAAATGTGCCCTTACAAGCACATAGCGATTTATAAGGCATAGTTTCCACCCCACTCCCCTTGTGTGATCAGAACTGGAGCAATGATGTGTATTTTTGAAAATCCTGTACATTCTCTGCATTTTCTTCTTAAAAAGCATTATGTATCTACAGGTTTACAGTGGCAATACCAATGACAAAATATTACCATTATCATGCCTTACCTTGAAGTATTCGTTTGTTCCGATTGCCAAAATTTAAGTTCTCACAATATGCAAGTCCACGTGTAGGTGCCTGACCAATGGACCTAATTTTGTCCACTCGTTTGCTTTGAAAACTTTGAGCAGATGTTTTGAAGAATGATGCAGGAGATGCTCTAAGATGTGTCATAGCAGGAAAAAATCTGTTTAGTCTAATTTTGTAAAGCTTCCCTTCCCTGCCCCCGTAATTTGAAATCCTGTGTAAGTGCTGTGCCTGAAAACCAGTGTGGCAATTTGTGAATTCAGCCCAGGCTGCGGATCAGCTGGAATAAGAGGAGACAGCAGAGAGGTTTGCCAGCTGGAGAGCGGGTGGTGGTGGAGGATAGTGCACTTTTTGAACTATTGTTTGAACCGACAAAGGCATGTAAGGAATGGGATTTGGTTGGGTCTATATGCTTGCTTTCCCCTCCTAGCCTTTGCCGTGGATGTTTTTCCTTATGACAGGAACTGGGGGAAGTCTCAGGCACTGGGTTTTGATTGGCAAGTGTCTGTCAAGGGCTGGGCTTGGGGAGGGGATGGTTGAGAGCTCCCTGCTGCTTGGCTTGGGCTGGGCTGGGGAGGGGGCCCGCAAGAAGCAGCGGCACCAGTGGCGAGTACCTCCTTCCCCTAAGGGGGGCTTGGCTTGAAAACTGGGGTGAAACCCCATGGTGAAACTGCCTAAGTGGAAGGCGGGTGAGTAATCAAACCCATCCTCTGCTGGATCAATGAATTTTGACTCTTTCTTTATTTCGCTGAGCAAATTGAACAATAAAACCAGATTTTTTTGCCTTTGTCATTTTCATGCACTTGGATGTTTCTGGAATGTTTGAATTGATTTTTCACTAAATACTGTTCTCTATGTTTGTGTGTATATACATATATATAAAAATATTTAAATCACAGCATGATTTCTTGTCATCGTAGTGTTACCAATACTTGGTTTATGCGTACATTATCCTCTGAGCTGAAGGTAACCGGCAGTGAATGCTCAGTGGAAGGACCTTGTCTGTCATTGCTGTTTGAACCACATGTTCCTGTAGAAAGTGGTGGGGTTTTCTTCCTGAACTCTTCATGCTAATTAGCTGGCAAAGCTACCTTGTATGAAGTTACAGGTGTTTAGTTGCAGCTGTGTTACTTTCAAATACTGTTTATTCCAGATACTCAAGTGCTCTCTGGCATGGTCCAGCAAACACTTTTAGTGGGTCTAATGCTTAATAGTATGAAAAGTCAATGAGGTTACATATGTTAATAAGCAAGAGGGCTGAGCTGAGGCTTGAGTGCAAGTTGGGTAGTATCAGAACTGCATTTCTGATATTTTAGAAATATTTCTTCTTAGCACTAAATAGATATAGGTTACTATTATTGGTACATATGTCTGTTTCTGTGCCTAGATGTCCAACATTAACAGAAAATATATTTCTTATTTATTAAAAGATTCAGTCACCGAGAAGTGTGTGATTAGATGCTAATCTGACTAGTATGATAACTGAGTAAAAAATAGCAGTCTGGTTTTAAGCATGGTAAAAATGTATTCTTTGCCCAACACCCAACACTTTGCCAATGGTGTCTTCATATAAAGCAAATTTCAAGCACATAATCTCTATCAACCTTATATATGTTCATTGCGATTGGGGAGCCTATGGTACCTATCGGTATTGCACTCTTCTATCTGAGCATGAGGTTTTAAGTCAAAATATAATGGGATTGTTTTACTTTTTGTGAAGAGCTTGTCTTGTTTGTAACATGGCAAAATGTTATCATAAAGGAACAAAAGTGCGATGCAACATTTTCATTTATGGTAAAACGATGTGATATAGACTGATAGGTACACTGGGATAAAAGTATCTCATGATCTCTATAGGCATTTACTTGTCGTTTATTTTATAGTTTCTTTACAATAACATTTTTTTTTTCTTTACAGGAAGAAATTTACTATATAGCAGCATTCATATTTGAAGGCTGCTGCAAGAAAATATAAACCAGATGCAGTTACTTTATTAATAAAAAGCCAGTGTAAAATATATGTACTATACGTGAGGGCATATATAATCCTTGATCTTTGTGTAAAACAGCATTAGTGGGAAGTTGTGCAGTGTGATGGCTTTGATCCAGGACTTGCTCAAATCAGTGGTATACTGCCATTGACTTAGGACACTGAATCAAACTTCTAATTCTGGGGAGTTCTGAATCTTTAGATGTTTTCTCACAAGTTCTTTTCTTTCTTTCCCTTTTAGGAAAACTCTCCTTTTTATTGCAATATGTATAACTGTGGGTGTTGCACAAGTACCCAAGCAAGGTGAGAAATCTTTTTTTGTAACAGGATATTTGTATAATCTGTTACTAGATTTAAAGAGTAAGTGGCTGCTGTTACTAGTGACCTTAGGTTCAGTTCCTTAATGGTGACTTAAAGAAAATACCAGCTACAGCATAATGAGAGCAAAAGTTTAAAGCAACCAGTTTGGAAAAGATGACCTTTTGAAAATTACTCAGATTTTCTGTCTACGAAATTACTTGCATATTTAAGCAAGCGCTTCATAAAAGAGAAGCCTTGTACAGTGAAAAGGCTTTGATTGTGTCTTCCCTGCAAGTGGGTGTCCTTGGGGGTGGCAAGCTGTGACTGAGTTACCTTTGCACTTGGGGCTGTTCAAGCAAACCACTGCATATAATAAAGGCTTAGTCTAGGCTGGCATCATTGAAGCAAAAAGTGAAATTTTGTATTCATTTGGTTTTGCGTTCAGATGCAGATGCTTGTGAGGAAATAGGGTTGTCTTGTTTTTAGTTTCTTTTTTGATCTGCCAGCTGTTATAACTGCACCAGATGTGCAGCTTGCACTAGAGACCACTGTGGGAATGCGAACATCCCGCACAGGTTCATGGCTAACATGCCATTTGGTCATTTCGTATCTGCCAGGGAAGTGGCAGATATCAGCTCTCTGCCGTGTCCCTGCACTGTACAGGTGAAGTGAGAAACAGGCCATCCTTGGCTGGGAAGTATGTTAACTGCAAACACTCAGCTGTTCAGTATTCACCAACAGCTGGGTTACATGGTGAAGACAAGGCTCATTCCTGATAACGTTTTGGTAGAGCCCTGTGGGATATCTCAGCTCACCCATGCCTTTTTCCTTCTCATTATTCCCTGCGACTGGCAAAGCTTGGTTTTTTCTTCAGGGTTTTTTTTCCTGTTCTCTTTGTAATTTTGCCTTCCATTAGTTGTTTGTTGTTTGCCTGGTAAGATTGGTTGTTGATTTTTCACATTCAGCTCAATGGGGGACATATGTTTTCGTGATGATGGGATTTTTCTGGATTTTTCTAACTGCTGAGCCAAGCCCTCATCAGAGGAGGGGCAGTACCCAGAGATGTGTGTGGCCTGCGGGGATGGAAAGGGAGAGGCTGTTTCGGGGAGGCAGCTTGCACTTCTCTGGTGTAGCAGGAGCAGGTGAGGGATGCCAGAGACAGGTGTGCAATGACGGGTTGTCTTCATCCCTCCAGCCCGCCTTCCTCCTCTGCAAAGAAATAAAAAATTTGTGTTACTTCTTGTGTGCCTCAGTCTGAGAATTGCTTTATTTTCAGCCGAGGACTGTGCAGGCTACAGGGCTGGGGGGTGGCAGTGGCACAGGGGAGTGGGTGCAGTCTGAGGCTTGTTTGCCTCACAGCTGAGAGCACTGCTGTGCACAGAGCTTTGCAGAAATGGGGCAAAGCCTCCAGTCTTGACATGCTTATCTTTGATTATTTTTCATTTTGTCACCAGCAAGTGAAAGCGTTTTTATTGCTTTTTTTTTTTTATTTATTTTTATTTTCTTTATTACTCAACAGCATTTCTAGGTAGCCATATGAGAAGCCTTACTGAATGGAAACTCCCCTCCACCCTCCATGCACAGATCCCATACATGACTTCATTTTCTTTAAGTTCTTGCTTGGGATCAAAACAATGCATTGAACCTTGATGCAACTTTCTGTCCATGGGTGAATTTGATCACTCGTGCACTTTATTTGCACAGTGTCTTAACAAGGTTGCAAAAAGCAGTTCAGAGAACAGCACGGTGAGGAAACCTCCTTCAATAAAGTGCAGTCTCGGTATATAATCAGCAGAGCTAGCACCATTTCATTTGCAGTGCTTAGAGTTTGTCTAGGAACAGGATTGTCAGCCCATTAGGAATATGTTAATGCTTAAGTTTTCTTGGCAGTTATCTTTTGACAAAAAGAGCATTCTGCCAAACAAGAAGATGCTGGCTATTGTAATTAATGTTCCTTCTCTCCTGAGCTGATGGGACAGCCTGTGCATACTTTACCTGAGAAGCTATGCCTTGTTCATTTTGCTAGGCTGCTACAAATTGTGTTTGGTGAAATATATGTAAATATAGATCCTCAGCCTTTAGGATCAGTACTTTGAGCGTGGCTCAAGGACGTACAGAATTGATGTATCTGGTTGGCTTTCCTATGCCAGTCATTCAGCCTATAGTCCGGGGCAGCACTGCTTGCAGCCAGGTATCTCGATTTAGCCAACTGCCAATGCAGCATCACCTAGGAAATGGGCAACCGGATGAGTAACTACTCTCAGTTCTGGTGGAGCTGACTGATGAATGACCCTTGTCTTTCCCTTACCCATACTGGTAAAGGGAAAGTGAGTGATGTGTATACTAGGATTGCTGAAATGGAGAGAGCACCCCAAATATCCTGCCTTCAGAGTAGTCATGAGGGTGGAGGAATGTGGAAAATGTACAAGAGAGACTGAACAGAATGGGAGTGTGGAATGATTAAATAGCCAAATCCTCTCACCCCTCCCCAGTTCCCTTTTGGGATTTTTTTGTGCCACAGAAGAGTCAGAAAGTTTTTTACCAAAACCCATGTTAGGTTTTCCCTCCCCTTATGATACTGCAAGGTTGTGAATTTTTCAAGTCCTCCTAGAAGGTGGAAGGAAAGCACTTGACATCAAAAACCCCAAACAACTTTTCCTTCAAGAAGATGAGCCATTACAATTTAGGGGACTAATGGGTTGAGTGAACAGTAGGTGAAGACAAATGTTGCGCAGACATGGGTAAACAAAGAAAACTGACTACTGATATGTAAAGAAAATAGTGGTTGTCAGGCTGGGAGGAAGAGTTGAGAGGGTTGCCTGCTTACAAAACCCTATGTACTGCCAAGAGCTTCTGAAAGCCTTAAAATAAAATAAAAATACATGTTGGACCAGAAATGAAACAACTGGCCAAAAATGTTTGGAACAGCCTTTTGGCTTGACGGTGAGTTAACAGGCAGCAAGTCAGCAAGGAATAATTAGTTGATACTTAATCTTTTGCTGTCATTTTTTCACAGAGCATTTATTTGTGTTTAGCTTTCTCAGGACCTGTCATTGTTTGCAGAAATGGATTTGCAGGACATGGAGAACGTGTCTTATTTCTCATCACACTTTTGGATGATTTTCCTTTTTTTAATATCTTTTAAGCAATGCACTGTTTTCAAATCAGAACTGCCAAAATTTTGGCAATTTTGCTCGTAGTTTGAGATTTAGTAGCAATACTCTTGAATGTCATTTTTAAATTGACTGTTTTAAGCCAGTTTAAACTTAAACTTTTTGTTTTATACTTCAGTTTATAATACTTGTGCATTGTTATTTTTAAATACAAGTATATAATTACAAATATTTTAAAATATTTTATAATTAAATATTTTATAAAATAAAATAAATATATTTTAAATACAAGTATATAATTACAAATATTTTAAAATACAAGTACTTGCCAAATTTTTCAGGTTAGGATGTGATATTCAGGCACAACCTTAGGTTAGATTATTAATTATTCTCCTCTGTGCAGTCAGCTAGCCCAGCCAGCGCACAGAAGTGCTGCAGCGGTTTTTCCAGCCTTGGGGTATTATTTGCATGTGTAAGACCTCTGCATTGCCCAGAGCTTGGGACCTGTGTTTCTTCCTGGCTTTCACAAGGGCAATGCAAGTACAGCTTTCTCCTCCATGACTACATGCAGGCCACGCAGGACCAGGGTCCTGGGAAGATGTGGTAGTTCATGAGCAGATGCGCTGTGCTTCGAAGTTCTACTGTAACTTGACCTCTGTTATCAGTTTGACAGATAAAAATACAGCCATAGTAAATTAATTGCTCTGAGGCAAAACATCTTGAGAAATTGGCGTACGCATGACTTTCTGCAAGGATATGCTTCCCCCATACCTCCGGCTGCACTGGCTACCCGCCAGGATAATCTTGGCATGTCCGTGAATCTCAAACATGACTAGAAACACTACAAGGTGTGTAATTAAGTTTCAAGATGTACAGTGCATGCAGGTTGATACTTTTGGTTCCAATTTATAAACCATTCTCAAGGAAATCTCAAGCTCTTTTCATAACTTACCACTGAAACTAAGCCAACATCTGTCTATTCTTAAAGTTTGCTATGAATACATTCAGTAAACAGAGACAGGAAAGACTGGGAAAGGAGACCTTTTTTCCACTAAAAGAGTGAACATCCGTTTGTTTCAGTTGCTCTTTTCTCTTAATATAGTAGAAAATCCATAACTCTTCTCAGTTACTCCAAATTTTTATTATGCCTTTTAATAGCTTTAATTAATTAATATAAGCACAATGGACATAGTAAAAGTACCCTCAGGTAAATACTTTGGAAAGTGCCAGTCTCCTCCCAGACAGGCTTGTTGGATCAGTGCAACTGTTAGACACTACTAGTCATTTTTAATATAGGCAGTTCACTGAAGCTCAGGTCCAGCCAGTTCCAGTTAGGGGGAAAAAAAAGATGGTATCATATTCTGCTGTGCAATTCTGTTTATGAAGACTACAATGTTCAGTTTTCCCTTGTGCAGAAAATCGGAAAATGTAGCTTAGAGGGACCTTGAACTCGTCTAGTCCTGCCTCCTGCTGAGATCAGGGTCAATGCTGAAGTTAGTTCAGGTTGTTAGGCCCTGTTCGGCTGGGCTTTGAAAATCTCCAGGAATGAAGATTACACAATGTCTCTGGCTCCCTAGTCCAGCACTTCACCACTTTTGCAGTGAGAATGCTTTTTCTTTGTAGGCGGCTGGAATTTCTTGTGTTGCCACTTGTGCCCGTTACCCCTCAGCTTTTATTCTGTTTTCCCTATAGCTCCAATTCAGATAATGGATAGTTGTAATTAGACTCCCCCCAACCTTCTCATCTCCAAGCTAAGCAAATGTAGTTCATTTAGCCTTTTCTCATGTCGTGTGTTTTAGCCCCCAACCTTCTTGTTTCATGTTTCCATGACTGCGTTTTTCTCAGTCTATGCAGTATTTCTGTGGCACCTTTCACAAACACCCAGACAAGCAGTTTTACCAACCAATGCTACAAGTAGTGCTGTCTTATTTTGCAACCCTGCAGGAGGACTGCTGGGGACGTGCAGTTTAGCCCCTGTTCAAGCCTTTGTAGTGTTTCTGTTTCAGCTGCATCATAAGAGAACTAATGGTGTCTTGATAGTCACCCTGGAGGAAGAAGGTGCTTATGCCCACTGACTCCAACATGCCTAAATCTGATTTAGGCAACACCAAATGAATTCGGTCCTCTTTGACCATTGATTTACCCATTAGGAGGAAAGTGGCTTTGATTTCTTACCACAGGTCAGATATAATTTCAGTTTATCAAGAGGCTAGATAATTGTGTTTCTATCCATTAGGTGAAGATATTTTGCCGGGTAAATGATGGAGATATTGTAAGATCCAGGCTAAGGAAAGGGCTAAAGCACAATGCTCACGTTATATAAGACACTAGAGAGTCCAATAGTGAAAACGCCACAGCCCATTCTGCCCTGTGGGAGGATATCCTGTCCAGACTTCAATATGCCAAAGCCAAATCTATAGGATGTAAATCTATAGGACAGCTGGTTTCTCTGTCTCCTTAATGTCCGGTGCTGTCTCCTGCTGTGGAGTGCACTCTTAATTCACTGTCATGCCTGGGTAGCTGCAGCCCTGCATTTTCTAGGAGGACAGACAAGCCAGAAGATGAGAGCACTGCCCTTGGGTCCTGACATCTCTCCTCTTTTCTTGCTCCTCACTGCTTCTGCTTCTTCAGAGTTCGCCTCATTCATGGCGCTGACAAATAAACTGTGTAGAGGGAAATGAGGCAGCAGCGCACTTTCCCCTTGGAAAGATCTTTGTTTTCTTTTAGTCTGACTAACTTTGGCACAGATACATACAATCAAGGGTGATCCCACTGGGAAAACAGCTCCCTCTGAAGCCAGGTCTGTAATGGCACAGAGCCTTGCATGGCAGGAGGAGAGCTCCCTGGTGGAAGCACAGCAGCTCTTCCCGGGTACCAGTTGCATTATCTCTGCAGCTTGTAGCAGCTCCTCGGCAAGGCTTACCTCTGTATTTTGCTTTGAGCCAGTGACTGTCTTTTGGTGCTCCACTGAGATGTTACTGCAGTATAAATATCTTGTCCATTCTTAAAAACAAAGCAACTCTCCCTCCAGATGCTTTCATTAAACTTCTCAGATAAAGAGGAAAAGCATGGTTTTATTGCAGAAGGCTTTTTCAGAAGAAAAAGGGAAATTTAAAAAAAAAATTATCGGCTCAAAGAGTAGGCAGAAATAGCCAAATAAGGAACTAACAAAGTGTGATTATTGACTATTATGAAAAGGCTGAAGACAGCAAATAGGAACTTTTCAGTTTCATAAATGAATTAACCTACCATGGGCATTACATGAACCTTTCTGTATGTGTGCTTGGGGTGTTGTTTTTAGTTGTTTTTAAGATGGAAATTTTGTTCTGGCTTTAATTATTTGCTTGATTTATGTGAAAGACTGATGTACCTTACACTAGGGATTTGGTGGCCTTGCTGTGTGCAGTATATATGCTCCGGGAAGTACAGCTTTGTTAAAATGTTGTGCATATATTTGTTTATATGGATCTGAATTTAAGAGCTTGTAAATGAAATCAACAGTATGCCTTTATTTCTTTTTACAGCAATAGATGTTCTTCATCAACTAGGCCTTGTGAAAGATGTTCAGCTGCCCTCAGAAACGACAGTGCCCTCAGCATCATCTCTGTTACCTCAGGGTGTTCATCTAACTGCATCAGGAGCTGTACTAACTAGTGATGCACGTATTGAGTCCCCCATCACTCAAGTCATACCATCCAGTCTGGGGCATCAGTTCACCATATTGGTTGGGTTGTACTCTTACAGAGTAAATAATGCTTTCCTCTTCAGCATTAGGAACAAAAGTAGGCTGCAGTTTGGTGTCCAGTTGCTACCGAGAAAGGTAGTGGTGTACACTGGAGGGAAGCAGTCCATATACTTTGATTATAGTGTTCATAATGAACAATGGCATTCTTTTGCCATTGACATTGGAGACAAGACTGTCTCAATGTTTGCAGAGTGCGGAAAGAAATACTATAGCAGGGAAATACTTTCTGAAGTGGAGACATTTGATCTGGACGGTTTATTTACCCTGGGAAGGATGAACTCTCACTCTGTCAGTTTTGAAGGAGTTATATGTCAGCTAGATATTATTCCCTCTGCAGAGGCCTCTGCAAACTATTGTAAATATGTGAAACAGCAGTGTCGCCAGGCTGAAACGTATCGATCTCTGCTAGGAGCTCCACATGTGTCAGATGGGCTGGATATTTTTTCGAAGATGATGATTGATGAGAAAAAACAGTCAGAGGGTATATCAGCTTATAGATGGAAAGAAGCGTCAAACATTCCTGTTACCAGCATGGCTCAGATTCACTTTCTACCAGAATACTTTGAGTCAAGAAATATCTCTGCATTGGAGTTTGCAGAGGCCAGTCCTCTGCTGCTGGAAGTTTGGCCTGAAGCAGCACTCCAGGAGAACGTCGATCTGCCTCTTCATCAGCAGGAGACGACAAGCAAAAAAAGAAACATCACTAAATCCCACACAGGATCGTATCCAGATAATTCCACAGAAGATGCGGGCAGACAAAGTGAGCCTTCTCTGATCTCCCCTGTAAAACAGAGTGAAACTAAAAGCAAGGGAATGGACAATGCAAAACAGCGTTTAGATGAACCAAGCAAAAAGCAGCATGTCTTCAACACAACCCTGTACAGCTTGCCTGCTGACCTCTCTCTGGATAATGAACTCAGTCCAGAGCGGGAAGGTGCATTTGATGCTGATGAGACCTATCACATGGAAAACAGTTATGAAATTGGTATTGATAATTATGCTTATGACTATGAAGATCTTGACAAAATGTTTGAAATGGGGAGTGTCAGAGGTCCAAAGGGGGAAACTGGACCTCCTGTAAGTTATCTTTACTACTCTTTTTACTATAATGCAGCAACATACATTTAGCAGGGGCTTGGAAAGAAACTTTGCAAAGCATGCCAGAGCTGTGACTGCAACTTCTCCCGCTGTACTGTACAATCGTTTGTCTGTCTTTAGTATGTCTCTTTCCCGCAAGTAATTTTGATGTAAGTGTTGCCTATTTTTATTTACTGGCAGAATGCAAAGACATTCAAGACATTCACATTCTGGTGAAGTGGTGGGCAACCCGGAGTTCTTTAAGATTTGGAATGCAGCCAGATGTTTGTAACTGCTAATTATGGAGACTGCTCACTTAATAAAATTACAGGATAAATTCATACAGTACACAAATGTAGACACCGATCTGTGAAAAGAACAACCAGGCTGTTTGGAAGGCTGACATAGTTTTCCCAGTTGAGCAATGCTATCAAAATTGTAGGAGGAGACCTGTTGCAGAATCTAGTCCAGTAAAACTGTTTGTAACCCAAGGTTATGGGATCATGCAAACCTGCATGTAAAATGATTTTTAGAACAGTCTTACAGGATTTTGTGGTATTTCTTCACTGTGCAGGATACGTGATCCCTGAAGCCGTTGCAAATGCACAGTAGTGCTTTTGATAGAAACCCATTTGTCCTTTCCTATTGTGTGCAAAAGGCTCAAAATTTGTAATACACAAAAATGGAAGCAACATATATGAAGCTACACACAAGAACGAACAGCAGTGCCTGTTTAGCCTGAGAAATATGATAGTGCTTGTTTGAGTTTTTGGCTAAATTTTTTTAAACCACAGCGTGGAGTAGATAATTGCACTTGCTGATCTTTTTTTTGTGTGTGTGTGGTTATTACTGCAAAGCAATTAGATATGTGTTAAGCAGCTCCGAATATATATTTGAATGTGCCTATAAACTTATTGCGTGTATTCTTTCAGCACTGAAATATTTTTTTCTTAAGGTAGTCAGTAAAGGAAAGCCTATAGAAAAGTTCAATTTTTACTCTAAACAGGATCCAGATGCAAAGGGATTGTTACACAACTGAAAAATGTGTTAACAAGTAATTCATGTTAGTCCAGGGGTGCTCTTGCTTAATCTTTTCTGAATGTGAAGTCAGTCTTTTTTTTCTCTTTTTGTCCCTTGCGGTAGTATTTATGGGGATATCACTAAGTATGTAGCTGTCATCAGCATAAGGTTAATTTGCATTTCTGGAGCTTAAGACATTTAGTAACTGCTAATGGAAGCTTTAGATTTTAGCACATAGCTTGTACATTGTCATTTCAGACAGTTACAGCTAAGTTAAATCAATTCTTTTTTACATGGCACAGAAGTGGCTGCTGATATTGCTGTTGGTTGTTTGCATTACTACGAAACTCCAAGGAAACGCTCTGGTTTTTTTCTAGACACGGACTCTATACACATAGTGTCAAAGAGGACATCTGATTTGGAGAGTTTAAAGATATCTGTATTACCATTTTCTATGCCTCTCTTACAGACTGGGGACACAGCAGTTTGTCTCATCTAGGAAGGCAGTTAGAGCAGACCTTGTGTTTAGTGTGGTCTGTAGCAACAAATACGGTGCATTTGTGCTGAAGTCTTCTGCTGGGTCAGAGTTTAAATAACATGCCCAAGGTCTTGGAGGTCTGTGGCAGAGCTGGGAAGTTGATGTGGAGCTTTGTGGGCACTAGCCTGGCAGAAGGGGACAGCAGCACCTGCTGAAATGGAGGCGAAGCTAAAGCATTGTGCTGCCAGAGAGATTGATGCTAAAGGGAGAAAAGGCCTCCGCATGGCCCTTTCCACACAAGCTTTGGTAAAGAATTGTCCTCCATGGAGGCTGCGTGGCACACTACCTGCCATGGCTGTTGGCCTCGAACTTGAAGAGATGATCTTGGTTTGCTTTCTCAGTCTAGTACACCCGTGTAGAGAAAGAAGTCTAGAGATAACCTAGCTTTTACCTGTGTGGCTGTAGCACTTTAATACGTAAGTACCCACAGAGTCTTATCAGTGGGGAGCCTGAAAAAACAACACTGAGGAACTTCCATGTTCCCTTGCAGCAAAAAATCCTGATGAGTTATGAAAACCTGGCGCTTTTTTTTTTCTTCTTTCATTATGTTGTGGTTGGTTTGAACCTTGTTTCAAGATTTCAGCACAGAAATAATGTTTGTTCTGTTGGAGTCGACTGGTAAGAACTAGCTTTTGTGGTTCTTAAACTCCTTAACTTCATTTTAGCTTTTAATCATCTACCAGAACTGATTTTTGCCTTGCATAATTAGGCCCTTTGTATTCCATGATCCCACAGCTGTGGACTTCATCTATTGCTGCAAAGCAGGGCTCCAGAATTCAGGCTTTCATTTATGGATAGCATATGGAAAAGGACACCTATTTCTTCAAAACTGTTAAGACCCTGCTGAAAATTCTAGCAGTGGCAGTGACCAAAATCCCCTACAAAAATATAAACTGGTTTTAAAGAGGAGCGGTGTGATCTCCTGAACCACTAGATTAGAGGGAAAGCTGCTCCGTTCATCTGATTTTTGTGTTGCAGAAGGTGCTGGCATTGTTTAAAGATTAAAAAATTAAATAAATCTGGTGTGTATTTTTAACTCTTTAACTTTGAAATGATATTCTTGATTGCACAGTCCTAAAGCAGTTTGCAGTGACAGGATACATAGTCCCATACTGGTAGAAGCAGAGGCTGATGTGAGCTGGAGAACTGATTGAGGCTGCTTGCTGGTAGGTAATGGCATCTGCAGGCCTATCTGCACAGGACTTGGCTTCCCTGAGAAATGAGCTAGGAATTAGTTTCCTCTGTTGGAAAAGCTTACTGGATTATAGTCTTAAATATTTAAACATTTCTTTTAATTCACCTGAAAATGATGCCGTTTCCTTACTTTCTGCACAGTACTGAAAAGCTTTAATCCATAACGCAAAGCCATACATATATATTCCTGTGATGTCGATGACATTGCTTTGGCTGTTGTAGGAGTTCTTGACAGAGAAAGGGAAGGACTTCTACAGCTGTAAAGAAAGGAGGTTAACCATAAACAAGTGACTGCCTGCTCTAGGGCATCTGGAAAGAGGCATGTGGGTTTTTATACCGCTTCCAGTGAAATGCAGATGAAACGAGAAGGAAAAATAGGTGGATGTTATGTTTGGTAGGATCCTAGTTGCTCAATAATTACATGGATACCTGTATGAAGTAATATGCTTTAAAAAGATAGACAAAGCATGCTAGGAGTAGGGAGAAGAATTCTGAGTGACGGAATCAAAATTCCAGATGGTCTGAAACTGGTGGGATGGAGCTTAGTGCAGTAGTACAGAAATTCAAAGTATAAATAGAGGATGGGGAAGTGATTGGTTAGGCAGTCAGATGAGGGTGATAGAGTGATGTTACAGCGCACTAAAGAATAGATGCATCTTATCGCTGCGATTCTTGATACATTACCAGGAGTGGTGAGTATCAGACAGGCTGTTTTTCTGCTGGTTTGGGTATGGGGAGGCTGCAGTTTGGGGAAGTGTCCTCAGTTTTGGCTAATGAGCTTTAGAAAGGATGTAGACAGGCTGGAAGGATTGCAGAAGGTTGCAGTAACAGTGGCACAGTTATAGAAAATTTTATTCTGGGTAAAGACTAAAACTAAAGTGTGTTTAGTCATGGAAGTAAGGGAAAAATGTTACAGTTCTGCAAAGGGTGAGTTGATAAAGATACATTTTTGCCTTTTCGCAGAAAGTATGCAAGATGGGTAGGAAATTTTAGGTGGGATATAAGGAAAACGTGGCTAATCGGATTGATACCTGCACAACAGAACAATTGATATTAACAATGTTAGAAGTGTAATTTCCTTTCCTGGAGAGTTTTGTAGAAGAAGTTAGGAGCCTGATTCTCCTGTTTACTTCCCTGCTGTGTTTCAGGTATTTTGGTGATGATGTGCAGAAAGGTTGAGATGTCTCTTGTTTTGCTGAAGGACCGTCTGCCTTAAGTATTTGATGGATCAAGCATTAAACTCATATGTTTCTTTAATTTAGTCTTTTTTAAAAGTGTTTGAGGTGAGCTGAGGTTGAGTGGTTGGGGTGTAGTCAAATGGTTTTTAAAGAGGAACTTCATAGCTGTTTTGCAAGAGAAACTTCAGTGAATATGATTTAGGTATTGAATGGCAACAGAATTAGCATATGCCTGTGCAGACGTTTTGACTAATTAATGCAGAATTTACTGCTGTGCATCTGAAATCTTAGGGGCTTATTATACGTAAATGAAATGCTTCCTATTACCTCTGGCATAGGGGAAGTTTAAAACACATACATCCATAGAAGGGCTTCAGTATCCTGGAAAATGTCTGTGAAAGTTCATCATTACATTCATCCCAATGAGCATTTGAAAGGTAGTGAAAATTTCTGGAGGAGTAGCATCTACTTTTATTATTTCAGGACTAAGCCATGATTATTTGGAACTTGAGCTTCTCCCCTCAATAGCTAAATGAAATTTTCACAATTCCCAAGGACAGTAAGTTGTAGTATCTTTGTGAAGGTACCTATATTTTGAGCAAACTGATGTTATTAAATAAATGAATTTGAAATTTGCATCGGTAATATATACACATAGTCATTGGTTTTTTTTTGGTGGTGTTTAAAATGTCAAGTGCAAAAAAGAAAAATTAACACTTAATTGTTTCAGGTTTGTTTAATTACTGTTTCCAGTAGTTGGAGGAAAAGCTATTCAAACAAATGACTAATTTCTGGGTTTGAGAGATTGGCTCACTCTTGGAAGTTGACTTCTGGGGCTTGCATGGATGCCGAAGAGGCATAAATAGCTTCCTAGCTAGTATAAAAGCAGTCATGCTGAAGTGAAGCTGTAGTTACTTTCACAGGTTGAAGAAGTACTTAGGGTGGAATAACTTCTTACAACTACTCGGAAAAGCATTTGCAGGAAGACTTACATGTGCTCTTAGGGTACTGTCAGCAGAGATGTTGCTTGGGTTGCAGGGAGCAGTCTGAGCTGGAGGTTAAGGAGTGACATACTCTGGTTAAGGAGAGTCCTTGTTAATACTTTAATCAAACACCTGGATTTCTGGGGCTAATTGCTAATTACTAGTAAACAGAAACTTCATCTGCAATGGTTGACTCTTTTAGAAAGCCTTGAGAAAACATTCATCTCTTGCTGCATAGTTCAAAATATGTTCTACTGCTTCTTTTAGAGGTTGCTGGGGGCTTGGTTGTGATTAGATTTTCTTCTTTTTGTGTTTTTTTAGATGGATGTAATCACTTATGAATTAGTGTAATTGAAGTGACGGGGTTTTCTGGGTTTTGGGGCCTTTTTTGCAAAGGAAGCAGGTACTATTTTGAAAAACACTTTAAGAAGTCACATAGGGAAAAATGTTCTCACTGCCCTCATTCAATAAATCAGCAGTGCAGATCAGGGATGTTAATAAATACTCACTGAGATTTCTATTAAGAAAATGGTGGGATTTGGCTATTAATGTATTTTTTAAGGAAGTGTAGAGAGTGTCTGAAATAGGGATAGAGAAGAACTTTGTACCACAAATCGCAAAAGAATGTACACTAGTTGCAACTATTTTACTTAATAAAAATATGTTTCCCTTTGTAGTCCCAGGATAGTTTTCTAAGCAAAGTGCATCTCTTCACTTACAATTTGAGAGGCAAGATTAGAAGGTGTACTAGTTCAGCAGTGACAGTGTAGGAGTGTCTCTGTGCAGTGTCAGGTATGTTTCTGGACCTGGACAAGAATGCCAGGTCAGGAGCTTTCCATATGTCTGCTACATTTTGTTGTTATTATTAAACACAAGGTCTTTTTATTTTAGAAAAATATGAGGATGCTAGTGAGCATTTATGCAGTCAGACTGAATAGTGAACCTCCTGTGCCAAAAATATAGCATGTTACTGTTTGACCTAAAGACCAGGAGTGTAACTCAGATTTGTGTCTTCTAAATTACACCGAGAGGGAAGTGCAGGGTATGGGTTTCAACAGGACTGAATGCAGTATGTATGGACATACAAATATTCCCAACTATAAGCAGGCAGTTGCACTAGAGTTAGACTCCTAAGATTATTATGATTAATTGGAGAGGAAAATATTTTTTTTTCCTTCTCAAAACAACAGTGCTTTTTCCAGAATTGCCCAAAGAGGTCTGTGTCTTGGTGAAATGAATGTAATTGGCTTGACAATGCCTAAAGTCCGTAATCAGGACTGTCTTCTCTGCCAGTGACATTATCTTTCCGAGGAACAAGAAATACCACTTCCACAAAACTTTAGGTTTTTAAAAATGCAACTGTTGCCTTAATAAAATGATTCATTGGTTGCTAGTAAAACCCCAAAGGGTGTTTGTCTTTTTTCCTGTCTCTCTTTTTTTTTCTTCTTTTTCTTTTTTTTCTTTTTCCTTTTTAGCGAAGCCTGCGAGTTGCCCGTTTCAGCCACCATAGGTGCCCTTCTGATGTCCCTGGTATCTCTGCCAGCTTTCAGCAGTGTTGTTTGATGACGGGCAGTATGATACTCCGTGTTTTGCCCAGTGCCTCAGCTGAGAGGCTGTAGCACATACAGAACACAGGAGCGAGAGAAAGCCTGGGTGAAAGAGCAAGCTGAATCCCTTCCTGCTGTCATCAACTGATCACCTCTGTGAGGTCTTGACTTTCCTAATGCCCATCTTCCCTTGCAGTAGGAGTACTTGGTTTCTGTTAAAGCTGGGACTCACCATGCTGGCATTTGTATGGGGGCTGAGTTCACACTTAAGAATAGCCCGTACCTCCTTAGAACTCAAGTGTGATAGATGAAATATAAATTAGTTCAGATTTTAGACTAGAGCTCTCATTTGTATTGGAGTACAATGAAGTAGATCCTGGGGTTTTGGATGTGAACATCAATCACATACGGAAAAGGATAGTTTTCTATGGCCAAAATAACTAGATATGCAGAGGGTAGTACACTGTCTAATATTCTGATTGTGACTAATAATCTAATTTATTTGCAAAAGTCACATCTGGTTATATACTAGCATTTAAAAAAAATCTGCGTTTTCTTTAAGTACAACGATATTCATTACATACAAGGGAAAACATGCTATCAGTTATTATTATCAGAAGCTTTTAACAGGAAACTGAGCAATCATTTGTCCACATTTACTTTCTTCTATTTCATGTCTGTCTGTTCTGTGAGGTGGTATCTCATTTTTTCATAGTTACTCCTGCTTTTCTAAAATGCGTTTGACTTGCCAGCATGCTTAGTAAAAAGGCTTAATTATTCTTTGTTTTGAAATAATTGCACTTGCTTGTTTCTAATCCTTAAAATGATCTCTTCTTCCTTTAATATAAATACACTTAAGTATAATTTACTCTCTAGATTGTTAGCTCCAATTGCTACAACACAAGATACTTTCTAAACAGAAAGCTGATTTGGAGGCAGATTAAAACCACACGTGCTTGTAGTTTGGGAATTGGTTTTCAAGTTGAGAAGGTCTGCACAACCAGAAAGTCATCAGTTAGAACTGGTCTGATTCAAACTTGTCCTTGTACTGGGTTTTAGCCTCAATTGTTTCTATTTTTTTATCGCCAGGGTCCTCCAGGTCCTCCAGGTTTACCTGGTCCACCGGGAAAGAGAGGTCCTCGGGTGAGTAAAACAGCTATGTTTTTCTGTAGCTCTAGGCAGGTCACCGATAATCAAACTGGAGTTTGCATAATTTTGTTTTTCTGGACTTTATTCGTATGCCTGGTGATTATGAAAGTGTGTGATTCTTAACATTTGGCAGATAGTTTAAGTACAGCAAAGGAAACAGGGTTTTTTTTTCTGCTGTGAGTCGCCAGCATAGTTAATTCCGCGTATGGGCGCCTACGCAGTGCATTGTTACATTTGTACCTAGCTTTTGCAGCTTGCAATATTAGCTTTTAGTTTTTCCATGCTGCTCCCATCTGCTGCCATCTAAGGTCATGTTAATTTGTGTTTGGAACGAGGGGGAGTCAGCAATGCATGCCACAGCCACAGAGGAGCAGGCAGTGGATACAAAATTAATCACTGCAAGACAGAGGGGGGAAGGAAAACCCGGTCTCAAAAATCTGTTTCAGTCTCATGTGTTACAGCAGCTTGATAAAAGGGGTGACAGATATCTGGGTAATGTGCTCAAAAAATGAGCTACAGTAGCAAACATTGATTTTTTTTTTTTTTTTTTTTT
>Ga0065711_1005436_pt1 | contig 20864 bp, 29 predicted proteins | sample Hoacrofraction12_FD_59098 | JGI IMG/M metagenome (GOLD analysis project Ga0065711, IMG submission 59098) | Hoatzin crop microbial communities from Cojedes, Venezuela - Epithelial fraction 12 v2 (version 2) | ecosystem: Host-associated > Birds > Digestive system > Esophagus > Crop | place...
TAGGGTTAGGGGAGCCGTTAGAGTTAGGATTAGGGTTGGGGTTTGGGTTAGGGTTAGGTTTAGGTTTACAATTAAGTTTCGGTTTAGGTTTGGGTTAGCGGAGACATTACGTTTAGGTTTACTGTTGGGGTTAGGGTTAGGTTTAGGGCTAGGTTTAGGGGTAAGGGTTAGTGTTAGGTTTAGGGTTAGGTTTAGGCTTAGGGTTAGGGTTTGGGTTAGGGTTAGAGTTAGGGTTGGGGACTAGGGTTATGGTTTGGGGCGCTATTAGGGTTAGGGATAGGGTTAGGGTTAGGGGTTAGAGTTAGGGTTAGGGATAGGGATACGGTTAGGGTTACATTTAGGAATAGGTTTAGGTTTAGGGTAAGGGATAAGAAAGCCGTTAGTGTTAGGGTTAGTGTTAGAGTTAGGATTAGGGTTGGTTTAGGTTTAAGGTTAGGGTTAGGTAAAGTGTTAGGGGAGCCATTAGGGTTAGGGTTAGGTTTAGGTTTAAGGTTAGGGTTAGGGAAAGTGTTAGGGGAGCCATTAGGGTTAGGGTTAGGGTCACTAGGGTTAGGGTTAGGGTTAGGGTTAGGGTTAGGGTTAGGGTTAGGGTTAGGGGAGCCATTAGGTTTAGGGTTAAAGTTAGTGTTACACTTAGGGTTAGTTTTAGATTTAGGGTTAGGGTTATGGACTAGTGTTACAGTTAGTTTTAGGATTAGGGTTATGGTTAGGGTTAGGGTTAGGGTTAGGTGTTAGGGTTAGTTTTAGGGTTAGGGTTAGTGTTAGGTTTAGGGTGAGGGTTAGGTGTTTGTGTTTCCATTAGGGTAAGGTTTAGGGTTAGGGTTAGGGTTAGGGTTAGGGTTAGGGTTAGGGTTAGTGGAGCCATTAGGGTTAGGGTTAGGGTTTCGGTTAGGGTTAGGGATTAGCCTTAGTGTTAGGGTTAGGTTTAGGATGAGGGGTTTGGGTTAGCATTAGGGTTAGTGTTAGAGTTAAGGTTAGTGTTAGGGTTAGTGTTAGGGTTAGGGTTAGCTTTAGGGGAGCAATTAGAGTTAGGGTTAGCGTTAGTGTTACTCTTAGGGTTAGGTTTAGGGTTAGGGTTAGGGACTAGTGTTAGAGTTACGTTTAGGGTTTAGGGTTAGGTTAGGTTTAGGGTTAGGTTTAGGGTTAGGGTTAGGGTTAGGTTTAGTGTTAGGGACAAGCATTGCGTTAGGGTTAGGGTTAGGGTTAAGGTTATGGTTTGCGTGATGTTAAGGGGTTAGGCTAAGGGTTAGGGTTACGCTTAGGCTTAGGGTTAGGGTTAGGGTTAGGATTAGAGGTTAGGGTTACGGTTAGTGTTAGGGTTACGGAAGCCATTAGGTTTAGGTTTCGGGTTAGTATTAGGGTTACGGTTACGGTTAGGGTTAGGTTTAGGGCTAGGTTGAAGTTTAGGATTAGGGTTATGGGAGCGGTTAGTGTTAAGGTTAGGTTTAGGGTTAAGGTTACGTTTAGGGTTAGGTTTAGGGCAGCCATTAGGGTTAGGGTTAGTGTTAAGTTTAGGGTAATGGTTAGGGTTAGGGTTAGGGTTAGAGGAGCCATTACGGTTAGGGTTAGGGATAGGTTTAGGGTTAGAATTAGGTTTAGGGTTTAGGGTTAGGGTTACGGTTAGGTTTAGGGTTAAGGTTAGGGTCATTAGGTTTAGGGTTACTATTACGGTAAGGTTTAGGGTTAGTGTTAGGATTAGGTTTAGGGTAGCCCTTAGGGTTAGAGTTAGGGTTACGGTTAGGGTTATGGTTAACATTAGGGGTTAGTGTTAGGGTTAGGGTTAGGGGTTTTGGTTTGCGTTAGGGTTAGGGTCATTAGGGTTAGGGTTAGGGTTAGGGGAGCCATTAGGGTTAGGGTTAGAGTTAGTGTTACTCTTAGGGTTAGGTTTAGGGTTAGGGTTAGGGACTGGTGTTAGAGTTAGGGTTAGGGTTAGGGTTAGGGTTAGGGTTAGGTGTTAGGGTTAGTTTTAGGCTTACGGTTCGGGTTAGAGTTAAGTTTAGGGTTAGGGTAAGGGGTTTGGGTTAGCGTTAGGGTTAGGGTTAGGGTTAGGGTTAGTGTTAGGGCCATTAGGGTTTGGGTTAACGTTAGGGTTAGGGTTATGGTTAGTGTTGGGGTTAAGGTTAGGGTAATTAGGGTTAGCGTTAGGGTTAGGCTTAGGTTTAGGATTAGGGCTAGGGTTAGGGTTAGGGGTTAGGGTTAGGGATAGGGTTAGGGTTAGGGTGTAGGGTTAGGATTAGGATTAGGTTTAGGGTTAGGGTTAGGGTTAGGCTTAAGTTTAGGGTTAGGTTTTGGGTTAGGGTTAGGGGAGCCGTTAGGTTTAGGATTAGGGTTGGGGTTTGGGTTTGGTTTAGGGTTAGGTTTAGGTTTACGGTTAAGTTTAGGGTTAGGTTTGGGTTAGCGGAGACATTAGGTTTAGGTTTACTCTTAGGGTTAGTGTTAGGTTTAGGGATAAGGGTTAGTGTTAGGGTTACTGATAGGGTTAGGGTTAGGGTTAGGGTTAGGGTCATTAGGGTTAGCGTTAGCGTTAGGGTTAGGGTTAGGGTTAGCGTTAGGTTTTGGCTTAGGGTTACATTCACGGGAGCCATTAGGGTTAGGTTTAGGGTTAGTGTTACTCTTCGTGTTAGGTTTAGAGTTAGGGTTAGGGTTAGGGACTAGTGTTAGAGTTAGGTTTAGGGTTAGGGATAGGTTTAGGGTTAGGTTTAGAGGTTAGGGTTAGTTTTATTGTTAGGGTTAGTGTTAAGGTTAGGGTGAGGGTTAAGGGTTAGGGTTTCCGTTAGTGTAAGGGTTAGGGACTAGGGTTAGGTTTAGGGTTATTGCCATTAGAGTTAGCTTTAAGGTTAGTGTTAGGTTTAGGGTTAGGGTTAGGTGTAGGGGTTAGGGTTAGGTTTAGGGTTAGGGTTAGGGTTAGGTTTAGGGTTAGGGGTTTGGGTTAGTGTTAGGGTTAGTGTTATGGTTAGTATTAGGGTTAGTGTTAGGGCCATTAGAGTTATTGTTAGAGTTAGGGTTAGGTTTAAGGTTAGGGTTAAGCTTAGGGTCATTAGAGTTAGGGTTAGCGTTAGGGTTAGGTTTAGGGTTAGGGTTAGGGTTCGGTCATTAGGTTTAGGGTTCGGTTTAGGGTTAGGGTTACGGTTAGGTCATTAGGGTTAGGGTTAGGGTTAGGGTTAGGTTTATAGTTAGGGTTAGGTTTAGGGTTAGAGTTAGGGTTAGGTTTAGGCTTAGTTTTAGGGTTAGGGGTTAGGGTTAGAGGTACCATTAGGTTTAGTGTTAGGGTTAGGGTTAGGGTTATGGTTAGCGACTAGCGTTGTGTTAGGTTTAGGGTTAGGGTTAAGGTTATGGTTAGGGTTAGGTTAAGGGGTAAGGCTAAGTGTTAGGCTTAGGCTTAGGCTTAGGTTTAGTTTTAGGATTAGGGTTAGGGGTTAGGGTTAGGGTTAGTGTTAATGTTAGGGTTAAGGGAGGCATTAGGTTTAGGGTTAGGATTAGGAGTTCGGGTTAGGGTTAGTTTTAGGTTTACGGTTAGTGTTAGGTTTAGGGTTAGGATTAGGGTTATGGGAGCCGTTAGGGTTAGGGTTAGGTTTGGGTTAGGGTTAGGATTAGGTTAAGGATTAAGTTTAGGGTTAGGGTTAGGGTTAGCGGAGCCATTAGGTTTAGGGTTAGGGTTAAGGTTAGGTTAAGGATTAAGGTTAGGGTTAGGGTTAGAGGAACCATGACATTTATGGTTAGTGTTAGAGTTAGGGTTAGGTTTAGGTTTAGGGGTTAGGGTTAGGGTTAGGTTTAGGGTTAAGGTTAGGGTCATTAGGGTTAGGGTTCGCGTTACGATAAGGTTTAGGGTTAGATTTAGGGTTAGGGTTAGGGTTAGGGTTTGGGTTTAGTGTTAGTTTTTGTGTTACGCTTAGTGTTAGGGTTAGGGTGAGGGTTAGGGTTTAGGGTTTCCATTAGGGTAAGGGTTAGGGACTAGGGTTAGGGTTAGTGTTAAGGTTAGATTTACGGTCATTAGGGTTCGGGTTAGGGTTACGGTAAGGTTTAGGTTTATGGTTAGGGTTAGGTTTAGGGTTACGGTTAGGTTTATGGTTAACATTAGGGGTTAGTGTTAGGGTTAAGGTTAGGCGTTTGGATTTGCGTTAGTGTTAGGGTTAGTCTTAGGGTTTGTATTAGGATTAGAGTTAGTGTTAGGGTTAGGGTTAGGGTTAGGGACTAGTGTTAGAGTTAGAGTTAGGTTTAGGATTAGGGTTAGGGATTTATTTTAGCGTTAGGTTTAGAGTTAGGTTTAGGGTTAGGGTTAGAGTTAGTGTTACGGTTAGGGTTATGGTTAGATTTAGGTTTAATGGTTAGGGTTAGATTTAGGTTTAGGGTTAGGGTTAGGGGTTAGTGTTAGGGTTAGGGTTAGGATTAGGGTTAGGGTTAGGGGTTAGTGTTAAGGTGTGGGTTAGGGTTAAGGGTTAGGGTTACGGTTAGGGTTAAATTTAGGAGTTAGGATTAGGGTTAAGTTTAGGGTTTTGGTTACGGTTAGGTTTAGCGTTAGGTTTGTTTTTAGAAGCCATTAGGGTTAGGGTTTGTGTTAGGGTTAGGGTTAGGGTAGGTCTTAGCTTAGGCTTTAGGGTTAGTGTTAGGGTACGTGTTAGGGTTATGTTTAGCGTTTTCGTTAGGGTTAGGGTTAGTTTTAGAATTAATGAGTTTTATGTTTGGGGTTAGGGTTACAGTTGGGGTTACGGTTAGGGGTTAGGGTTAGCGTTAGGGTTAGGGTCAGAGTTAGGTTTTGGGATTTCTGTTATGGTTAGGGTTAAGTTTAGGGTTAGGGTTTAGGGTTAGGATTAGGATTAGTGTAAGGTTAAGGGTTAAGGGCCTTTAGGTTTAGGGTTAGTGTTACGGTTAGGGTTAGGTTTAGGGTTAGGGGTTAGGGTTAGGTTTAGGGTTAGGGGTTAAGGTCAGGGTTAGTGTTAGGGTTAGTGTTAGGGGGTTAGGATTAGGGTTAGGGGTTAGGGTTAGGTTTAGGTTTAGGGTTAGGGTTATGGTTTTCGTTAGGGTCAGATTTAGGGTTAGGTTTAGGGTTAACGTTAAGGGTTACGGTTAATTTTAGAAACAATTAGGTTTAGTGTTCGGGTTTGTGTTAGGGTTAGGGTTAGCGTTAGTGTTTAGGGTTGGGGTTCGGGGTTAGGGTTAGGGTTAGGGTTAGGGTTAGGCTTTTGGTTAGGGGTTAGGGTTAGCGTTAGGTTTAGTTTTAGAAGCCATTAGGGTTAGGGTTGGGGTTAGGTTTAGGGTTAGGTTTAGGGTTTTGGTTAAGGTTATGGTTAGGGTTTAGGGTTAGAGTTAGGGTTAGGGTTAGTGTTACGATTAAGGTTAGTGTTAGAGTTACGGATTACGGTTAGTGTTAGGGTTAGGGTTATTGTTAGGGTTAGTTTTAGGGTTATGATTAGGGTTAGTGTTTAGGGCTGGGGTTCGGGGTTAGGGTTAGCGTTAGGCTTTTGGTTAGGGGTTAGGGTTAGCGTTAGGTTTAGTTTTAGAAGCCATTAGGGTTAGGGTTGGGGTTAGGTTTAGGGTTAGGTTTAGGGTTTTGGTTAAGGTTAGGGTTAGGGTCATCGTTAGGGTTAGTTTTAGGGTTATGGTTAGGGTTTGGGATTAGGGTTAGGATTAGTGTTAGGTTTAGGGTTAAGGGCCATAGGTTTAGGATTAGGGTTAGGGTTAGGGGTTAGCGGTTACGTTTAGGTTTAGGGTTAGGGGTTAAAGTTAGGTTTAGGGTTAGGTTTAGCGTTAGCGTTAGGGGGTTTGGATTAGGTTTAGGGATTAGGGTTAGGGTTAGGGTTAGAGGTTAGGGTTAGGTTTAGGGTTAGGGTTTAGGGTTGGGGTTAAGATTAGGGTTAGTGTTAGGGTTAGGGGTAAGGGTTAGGTTTAGGGATAGGGTTAGGTTTAGGTGTTAGTGTTAGGGTTACAGTTAGATTTAGGGTTTGGCTTTAGGGTTAGGGTTAGATTTAGGAGTTAGGGTTAGGGTTAGGGTTAGGGGTTAGGGTTAGGGTTAGCGTTTAGGTTTAGGGTTAGGATTAGGATTTGTGTTAGGGGTTAGGGTTAGGGGTTAGGGTTAGGGTTTTTGTTAGGGTTAGGGTTAGGGTTAGGTTTACGGGTTAGGGTTAGGGGTTAGGGTTAGGGTTTGGGTTAGGGTTAGGGTTAGGGTTAGGGTTAGTTATAGGGGCCATTATGGTTAGGGTTGGGGTTGGGGTTAGGGTTAGGGTTTTGGTTACGTTTAGGGTTAGGGTTAAGGGCCATTAGGGTTAGGGTTAGGGTTAGGGTTAGGCTTAGGCTTAGGCTTAGGGTTAGGTTTACGGTTAAGGTTAGTGTTAGGGATTACGGTTAGGGTTAGGTTTAGGGTTAGGTGTTTAGGGTTGGTTTAGGGTTAGGGTTAGGGTTAGTGTTAGGGTTAGGGTTAGGGTTAGGGTTACAGTTAGGGGTCAGGGTTAGGTTTAGTGTTTAGTGTTAGGAGGTTAGGGTTAGGGTTAGGGTTGGGGTTAGCGTTATGTTTAGAGTTATGATTAGGGTTAGGGATGGGGGTTAGGGTTAAGGTTAGTGTTAGGGTTAGGGTTAGGGTTGGGTTTAGGTTTAGGGTTTTGGTTAGGTTTATTGGGTTAGTGTTAGGATTAGGGTTAGGGTTAGGTGTTACGGTTTGGGTTAGTGTTAGGGGTTAGGGTTAGCGCCTTTTTGTGCTGAGTAAGGAAAATCTTTCTGTGAAACAATTCATTTGCTCAAATGCAAATTTATATGGTCAGCAAGAAAGCATTGCTTTGGTTGTCTCCCAAAATGTCAGATATTCATGGTTCTAAAAACATTTTCCATTTTTAATCTCTAATTGGAATTCATTACTTTCGTTCAGCTGATTCTCAAGCAAACAATAATCAGATACACGTTTTGCATTTGACTGAATTTTTTTGTCCCTGAACAAAACTCTTAAAGTCTTTGGGTGGTCAGCAAAGTCAGAAATTTTTATTTGGTTGGCAAGCTCTCAGTCAACATAAAATGAAAATAATTTTCAACTTGGTTGGCATATTAAAATAAAAATCTCAGTTTATTTGCAAGGATGAGTAGTGATTTTGCTATAAAATACTCAGTTTCTGGTCATGTTCACCAATCCTATGTCCGTACACAAGTCTGCAAGCTAAAAATAAATTATTTGCTCAGGAATTAGAATTTCATTCTCCTAAGTCCCAGAAATATTATGAGGATCTCCTCAAAGGAGCTGGAGAGACTACAGTGAAGATCCAAGTATGAACTGCAGGCAGACCAAACAAAAACAAACTCATCAAATGGCAAACCAACCACACAGAAATAGATGAAATGGAGAAAAAAGGAAAATACATGCCCTGGAGCTATAATGATGTAGCCTCAGACAGCTCTGAATACCCTACCAAGGTGTGATCCAGCCTACATGAGAAAAAAAGCATCATGCAACATTTCTGTCTTTAATCAGGACATGACAGCCTGGGTGTTTCCCAGGCAAAGCCAGCCTGCTGCTGTGTATGGCCCTTCTCTCTGCTCTGCTCAGCACAAGAGAGGAGCTGTTGCACTCCTGTCCTCCTACCCCCAGCACAGGCACAAGACGTGAGAGGGGAGTGTTGTTTGTAGGCTGGCACAGGCAGGCTGACAGCTGAGGTTCTGCTGCCTGTCTAACATAGGCCTGAACACAATCACCTCTCCGCACAGCCAGGAAAGAGCTAACAAAGAGCCAGGTTCAGAACCAGAAATTACATTTAAACTTTTACACAAGTATTTGCACAGAAATAACGACCTTTAAAGACCAGTTAACACTGGCTTGCATAGCAAATTTGCATGCACGACTGCTATCAATTTAAGAAACACCTTTTAGTTACCTTGTGTAAAACAGATGGTGTTCTCAGAACTACTGCATTGTGTTTATTTTTAACTCACAGAATTCAATAATAGACTGCTCTGAGCTGGTGGTAAGACAAGTGGGAAGATTCCCTTCACCAACAGCAGCAATCAGGACTATTTACTAAGTGCCCAGAGCCTGGAGCAGTATGGCCTGCTGAATACAGCAAGTACTGTAGCACCTGTGCTTCAGACAACTGTGACTCTGACTTAGGCCGTCTTTGTAACAGTTGAACTTTGCTTGGAGGCAGGAATGAACCAGACAAAACGTAGTATTTTGGGACTCTTCCACACTATTTCTAGACAATGAGTCATTGTCCCCATTGCTTACTGCAGAAGAGCTAAGACTTCTCCTGCGAGGTCCACATGTTACTTCATTCTCCTGTCCTCACCTTCTGGCCTATTTACATGACAGTAGCTCTGATACTGAGTCTTTTTGCTGTCTGAGGTAGGATCTGTGCCCTGAATTTCTTATCTGTACCTTGCCCCACAGGACACCATCATAACCTTCAGAAGTATAAGAACAGTAAAACCCAGAGGGGAAAACAAATGTAGCTCTTACATTTACAAGTGAGCTGACTAACCAGTGCAAAAAAGATAGAGGTAAGTAAACATCTGAAAAATATCAAGGAAAATAAAATTTATGGAGCAGGAAACCTTTTATTGCCTTGACATATTACAGTTATTAGCACACGCTAAGCAAGCAAATGCGTCCACTGCCTCAGATGCAGTTTTTTGCTAGAAGATAATGTGACAGGTTCTGTTTGCCAGTCCAGCTTCCTCAGGAGACCTGAATTTATCCCATATCTCCATAGTTCCATCACTGCTTTGCTCATTAACTGTCCTGGAAAGAGAAGGAAGGTGTTGAGGAAAAAACCTCAGGCCTTACAACCCATCAGCTCCAGCCACACGTTGTTGTACAGAGAAGCGTTCTCCAAATCCTGAACCAGTGTCACTGCAGCTTTCCTGACATGCAGTGTTTGCAGCTGTAGTTGGAACAAAACATTGGACTGGTAGATCAAAGAGGCAGCATTAGAATAATGTTTAACGTAGTCCACTATCCGTATGCAAGCCCTACAGCAAGCTGCACCTCTCAGCATAGTAGACTCTGAGCCTCACCATTCTGTGAATGAAAAGAGCTGTTGTCCACCTGGCCTGCATGATGTTTCTTCCATACCAGAATTATATACATCAGAGGTCCAAAGGTCCAGCATGTGGATTCTTGTTTCATCTTGAAGGTTAACATTTGTTTCATTCAGGCCTGGAACATATGGGTAGGAAATGAGGATTAGTCACCCAGGGACACAAAGAGAATAGGATCACAGAAATGCCAATCCCAGTCAGATTTTTTTATTATTATTATTTTCCTTTACGTCTCACCTTTCCCTCTACCTTCAAAGAACATTTCTTATATCCCAGGCCCAAGAGCTACAAATTCATTTGGCTGCTTCTTTACAGTCCAAATGCAGACATCAAGTACCAAGAGACTGGCACTTACACTACTAATACTGACAACACTGTGCTTCTTGGTGACTGTCCTGGGAAGCAGCCCCTTGCCAAACCCAACCCAAACTTCCCCAACATGAAAGACTCAGCTTGATTTAGGTGAACCTGCCTACAGCTTCCCTTGATACCTGGCCTTCCTGTCCACAACCTGTGCTTTGATCTTGTGGGGAGACCACGTTTACCTTGCTGTATCATGATATCCACATTGGCTTCAAATGCTGTACCCACAGCAGTGAGACAAAGAGCTGTGGTAAACTCTCAGAAAGACCCCGTTAGCCAATGCTGAGCTGTGTTCAGCCATGTCAAGAAAGAGAGAACAGTGCCAGAGCTAGCCAATTCAAAGGTGACTTGGCTTTCTCTACCTAAAATCACTTCATTGCTGCTGCAGATGAATTCCAGACACTTGTCCACAGCTTTTCTCAGTCCTTGCACACCTCAGCTCCGCTTTGACTCCTCACATTCTAACACAATCCATTTGGCAAAACCTGAATAAAACACACCATGAGCTTCACAGAGACAATCCAGTTGACCCATACCAGTATCTCCCCTACTGCTTTGCATCAGTTTTACTCCACTAAACCAGTTGTTGTGACAAGTCATAGAGTGCCTCGTATTGACAGGGAAGTCCACAACTTATCCTATCACACAGCACTTCTTAGAGGCAATCTTTCCCTGCAAAAGGCCATGGTAAGGTGTTCACTGCCTTCCTAATTGTCCCTAAATTTAGTCCATTTAGGAATCACTGAAGGAATCCCTTGTTCTTGCAACAGTAGATATGCAGACTTTCAGGATACAGCACAGGTTTCCTCTGACAATCTCCTTAGATCATAGGGACCTTTCAGTCTCAGGAAATGTATTTGTGTTTCTCCTCCCAAAAAAAAACTAGGCTCAGATGAACTGAAAGAGAGCAAGAGAGAGAATCCCAGATACTTTATTGTTATTCTTTTATATCCCAAAAAGATAATGAGGATTTTGATGCCATGTATTTTAGCTTTTCTTAATTTCTGGAGAGAAAATCCCTCCTGGTCTCTGTTAAAGGATGTAATACTCTCCTGACCCCTTCTGAAAGAGAACAGGTTAAAGAACAAACCCAGCACACCTGATTACGGTACTGATTGACTAACAACAAACATATCAGCTGGGTCCCTGCTGAAAAGGAAAAGTGAGTCATTTTTTGCTGACGTCTTTGGGGCAAATAAAAGTTAAGTCCCTGGAGACTAGATAAATACAATACAAATACAAGGAAGCTTCTAGTGTCAGTGCATCTAGGAGGTAGAAGGGAATTAAATCACTCCTTTTCACCTGTCTTGAAGAAGCAGAATTCATTCATTTCTGACAAGAAGCTAGTATATTCTGTTCACGTAGTCATGATTAACTACCTAACCAAATTTGGGTTCAGGAGTGAATTATTTTTCCATTTGAAATGGCAAGCGACTATCAGGACTTGAATTGGAGGGAAGAAGAATACAGCATCTCCTGTAGAAGTGTGGCAAATAGTTCCTTGTGTTGAGTCCTCTGGGATTTTTCTTCAACAGATCTCCCATTACATTCAATAATGGAGAATCTTGGACTTCACTATTAAGTGTTCTATGTTTATAAAAGTGTCTATAGGTATGAAATACTGCTATTAATTCTGACATGAATGATATCGCCTATGAATATATTCTTCCCTGTGAACACACTGATAAAATTGCATGAATAAGGGAATGTTATGCACTTCCCTTCTTGTCTGTGGGTTTCGAAAGCCACATCCTGCAGTCATTAGTCCTAGGAGAAGAATCCCTAAGGACTGAGAAAGATATGCAGAAATAAAGTTGCAAGGTACTCTCACACTGTACCTTTTCAAAGCTCTCTCAAAGAAGAGAGGCCTAACAGCACAACTAGAATGAAGATGAGTGAGCAATAACAGTCAGTAAAATAGCGAGGTGTGGGTTTACTCCACACTGATTTCAATAGGGAATAAGTATATGTTTAAATTCAAGTAGTTAAATTCAAAAGATTTCTACTCATATTTGGTCTGCATACAGACAGATATCACACAGAGGGTGGTTAGCTCTAGTATGTGTCTATCTTAGACCATACGGATTGGCTATGCCAAAGAACCACCAGCTACCTATATAGTGGTGGTGGACATCCCAAGTCCGACGGAGAAGTAACTGAAAGTTACCTGATCACCAGCAGCCAGAGCAGGACATCTGACCACAGCCCTGCCCTTTGACCTGCTCACTTCTGAATGTTTGAGGCAGGTTCTCCTCCGCGACTACACTGAGAGCAGTGGGTGGTTGGACCTCCAGACATTGGAATACACTTTTAGCAAAGGCCACCTGGTTAGTCAACACTAAGGGAACTATCAATGAAGCTGGCTAAGCCCAACACAAACTTCCACGTACTATAGAAAGGGATAAGGTCCCCACAGTGCACATGAAGAATATGTTACAGAAGTCAGTCTGGGTTAGTCCTGCCTCAGGCAAAGGCAAATCCGTATGTGGGATTGCTTTTGCTCAAGGACCTGGGTGCACTTGGTGGGTAATGCGGAAGGATGGGGAAGTTTGATGTGGACCTCATGGGGATTTGATTTTGGATGAGAATAGCCAATTAATTCAAGTGTACAATGTTCATTGTTACATAACTCTACCACTGTATGTCATCACTACTACAGTTGTATGTTCTATCAATGGTATTACAGTAAGAATCACCTAGATCATTGAAAGATGAACTTTGATGAAACCAAGCAAGTGGTGATGGAACTAGACCTGGCTTCAGCATGCAACAATCCAACATCACACACCGTCTCTCCTTCCCTGAAAGACTGCTATGACAGATGGAACCCAAAGTCATGGACTAAATGAAAATCAACGGACATTTTAGAGAGATGGCCCATAGATTAAGGGAACAATATATGTGTGTATATATGTGTCCTGGTTTTTGCTGGGATAGAGTTAATTGTCCTCCCAGTAGCTGCTGTGTTTTGGATTTAGTATGAGAAGAATGTTGGTAACACTGATGTTTTTAGTTGTTGCTAAGAAATCAAGGGCTTTTTCCAGTCTCTCATATTCAGCTCATGAGCAGGCGTGCAGGAACAGACAGGGAGCACAGCAGACAGCTAGTCCAAGCTGGCCAATGGAAATATTCCATACCAGGGATGTCATGCGCAGTTTATAAATGGGGTTGGCCCAGGGGCAAGAATCCTACTTTTTACTCTTTCTCCAGGAGTTCAAACTTTTCTATGAGTTTGCGGGCTTTTTCGGGAGTTCTGCAAAATTTGTGAAGTCCATGAGTTCTGTGTTCCGCAACTGCTAAGAGACTGGCTACACACTTGGTCTTTGGGCAGTGAGAAAAAAATTGTTTTGTGTACTGGTTTTTTTGCATATTCATTAGTATTAGCCTTAGTATTAATATTAGTATCTACTTTGTTTTCTTATCAAACTGTCTTTACCTCAACCCATGAGATTTACCTTTTGTCCATTCTCCCCCCAATCCCAATGAGTGGAAGGGAAGGGGTGAGCAAGGAGCTGTCTAGTGCTTAGTTGCCATGTGCTAGGTTAAACCATGCTTATATATGCATCATAAGACAGGAAAAAATGGCAAGGATCCTCTACAAGGAGGCCAAACAATAGAATCAAAGTCTGACCAAGAAAAAAAAAATTGATAATACAACATTGTAAAAAGTTCATGCTTGCAAAAAAAATGCAGGAACTTCTGCGGTGTTTCATCTGACACACCAAACAAGCCAACACCTATAAGTCAAGTATCTTCTTCCTCTTCAACAGGATCTACATCCTGCTCCTGCCCTTCCACAGATACGACACTGAGTGGAACAGGGTGCTCTGCGGAGAATTACTGCAAGACACACTCAGGGATTAACTCAGGCGTTTAAACATAGATGACTGATATAATTTTACACACCTTTAAGCATCCCTCATGGCCTTCAGCTGCTAGTACATGACCTGTAGGATCTTCTGCATGTTTTCAACACTTTGCAACATCTATTACAGAATCATAGAATGACTGAGGCTAGAAGCAACCTCTGGAGGTCATCTGGTTCAACCCCACTGCTCAAGCAGGGCCACCTAAAGCTCATTGCCAGCACCACGTCCAGGCAACTTTTGAAAATCTCCAAGAAGGGAGACTCCACCACCTCTACGGGCAACCTGTGCCAATGCTCAGCCACCCTCACAGTAAAAAAAGTGTTTCCTGAAGTTTGAGGGGAACCTCCTCTGTTTCATTTGGTGCCCATTGCCTGTCACTGGGCATGACTGAAAAGGGCCTGGCTCCCTCTTCTTTACACCCTCTTTTCAGATATTGGTACACATTGATGAGATTCCACCCTGACCCTTCTCTGAGAGACTACCAGCTCTCTCAGCCTTTTTTCATACGAAGGATGCTCGAGGCCCTTAATAGTCTTTGTGGTCCTTCACTGTATTCTCTCCAGTACTCCATGTCTCTCTTGTACTGTGGACCCCAGTACTCAATACAGTACTCCAGGTATGACCTTACCAGTGCTGAATAGAGGGGAAAGATCACTCTCTCAGCCTGCTGGCAACACTCCTCCTAATGTAGCTCTGGATACCATCCTCCTATTCTGCCACAAAGGCACATTGCTGGTTCATGTTCAGTTTGGTGTCTATCAGGCCCCCAGGTCCTCTTCTGTAAAGCTGCTTTCCAGCCAGTTGGCCTCCAGCATATACTGGTACATGGTGTTATTCCTCACCAAGAGCACGACTTTGCATTTCGCTTTGCTGAACTGTATGACGTCAAGGTCCTGCTAAACAGCAGCATGACCCTCTGGTGTATCAGCCACTCCTCCCAGTTTGGTGTCATCAGCAAACTTGCTGAAGATAGAATCATATTATCATAGAATCATTAAGGTTGGAAAAGACCTTTAAGTTCACCAAGTCCAACCATCAACACAACACAACCATGTCTGCAAAATCTTCAGTAAAAGGCAAAAGATTTACTTTATCTGAAAACACAGTATTGGACCAGAGGATGCACTCTCTCCCATCATCCAGATCGTTAATGAAGATGTTGAAACAGTATTGGACCCAGTATTGACCCCTGGGCTGCACCACTATTTACTGCCCCCGAAACATCATGCCACTGATCACTACCCTCCAGGGCCAGCTGTTCAGCCACATTTCAATCCACCTCACTGTCTGCTCATCAAGCCCATATGTCACCAGCTTCTCTGAGGAACTTATGGGAGACAGTGTCAAAAGTCTTACTAAAGTCAAGGTAGGCAACATCTACTGCTGTCCCTTCTTCTTATCAAGCTAGTCATTTCATTGTAGATGGTTTTCAGCTTCGTTAAGCAGAATTTCCTCTTTGTAAATCCATGCTGACTAATCCCAATCACTGTCTTTCCAACTTTTCCAGGATTAGTTGTTTCACCAGCTTCTCAGGAGTCAAGATGAGGCTGACTGGCCTGTAGTTCCCTGGGTACCCCTTCGTCCCTCTTTGAAGACAGGAGCAATGTATGCTTTCCTCCAGCTTTCAGGAACCTCTCTCAATCACCATGACCATTGAAAGACAATGGAGAGTGGCCTCACAATTACATCTGCCAGCACCCTCTACACTCGCGGGTACATCTCATCAGGGCCCATTTACTTAAATACTCCCTAATTTGAAACTCTTCCAAAAAGAAAAGAACCAAGTCCTCCTTCCTTCAGACTCTGCCCCGGTCTCCCGGGCATTTAAACAAATTCATTCCTACCATGCTTGATAAGCAAACAGCCAAACTGAGGCCAAACTGTTCCTTGCAAGCCATGAGTCAGTCATTGTTTACTGACCACAGACTGGGGGGGTGAAGCCGCAGGTGAAAGTGTTTTGATTGTTCCCAAGTGCTGGGAACTGCACAAATCCAGCAGCATCAATAACTCGGACACTTCTGTGCATGCAAATAGAAGAAGTAAGGACTTCATGTTAAACAGCAATATTAGGAGAACAGGGAGGGCTGTTTCCTGTCCCTGCCTGTATTTAGTCAGTATGACACTTTCCAGATAGAGCTTGGAGGAGGCTCCTTGCTAACTGTGGAGTGACCACCATTCGTCAGAGAAAAGACACATCTAAATTTGTATCGCTGTTGTTTTCTGACAGATGTATGTTGTTTCTCTTGTCTATCTACTATTAACCAAAAAACTGCACACCTTGATCCTTAGTTGTCCTCTGCTGCCCAGATATTTTCAGCTGTGGAAGAAAATATCACATTTTCCCTGCTCTGACCAAGGACAGGGAGTGAGCAGTTGTCAGGGTCATAGCAGAGCAGCTGGCAGAATCTTCCCAGGGCAACTTTCAAGCCTAGACATATGCTACCACTGGCTCGAGCCACCTTCAGGGCAGGCTTCTCTCTGAGACTTGGCACAGGAGCGCTCAATGCCTCTCACCGCTCTGTCAGAGGAGGCCTAACGGAGCTCCAAGACCACCAGCCAGAGCTCTCTCATGCTCTTATAACTATGATGTTCCCTTCATAAACTCTATGAAGAACCAGGGTTTAGTGGAAAGTGCTGGATCGTGCCTGGTCCCCCTGCTATAACCCATCCCAGCAGTGAGGTAGAAGGCAGGTAAAGGTATCTTCCCAAAGTTTGGTTAAAGGCAGAGGTGGTCTGAGGAACGGCCTCCAACAGCAGTGTTTGCTTTGTAACAAACAAGTGCTCTTCTCTACAACAACCAAGTGCTCTTTTCTGCATGTTTTTCTCACCAAAAATCATGTGTGAGCTGGCCTAAAGGTCATATGGATCTGTTTCCCGAAAGATTAATTAGAACTCTGAAATCACCATGGCTTTTCTTGAGCTAAGCACTCAACTCCCTCAAAATATTTGTTGCTCTAATTTGCCCTTTCTAGCACCAGAGCAATTCTCAATCTGAGTCACCAGGGTATATGGGGGTCTGCAATCTTGCCAGGTAAAAAACTCTAAGCAAAATGTGACCCCTTCTTTTATGCAGGACACCAGACAGGCCCTTCTTGTTTTCTAGGTAAACATCCCATATCAAGTCCAGTGAATCCTACCTCCAGCCTGCTTCCGTACTTATTCAGCTATATAAACCTAATGTTCATGGACTCCTGCTGCACAAGAACGTAGCAGGGATTATAGTTCAACGTTGTCTGTACAGTCAGAAGATAACCACCATTGCAAATACTTCCTTGGACTCCATCTGTGCAGGATCCTGCAGGTCCAGCAGAGCTTGAAGTTTTGAAATTAGACAAGCAGAAGTAAACATGCTTTCCCCTGGCACCGCACAGCTTGTGTACTAAACCATTACTCTGTGAATCTTATCACATACAGCCACATTACTGGCATTACAACAGCGGACTTGGTTAAAACTTGATTCGGGAGTGAGATTTCACTGAGTGTTGGAACAGGTTGTGGACACGTAAATAAATGTGATGTTTTGCTCCTTATAGCAGAGAGATGCTATTTATTTTACTATTACTGAGTCGTGGCTAACTAAATGTATTAGTCATTCACCACATTGTATGCCACTAGCTATAGAAACTCAAGTGCCTTTACCATGTTAACATCCTTGGACTTTTTGATGGAGTTTTGACCTCTTTTTAAACATGAGATGATTCATCATCTGTTTGAACCTGAACAAGCTTCTGGGTCTTGTTCAGCCTGCAAGTCTAGGGATTTTCCATACAGAGCTTTCTCTTTTGCCTTCCTCTCAACCCAGCCGCCACGGTTGTAGGCCCAGGATCTCATTTCCACTCTTGTCAGCCAATCTGGCTCTCACAGAGGGGATGAAAAAGGCCAGTGGAAGGCCCCAGCTGGCCTGAGGAGTTCACAGGCCCTCATTGCAGTGGTTGGTAGAAACCACTTCTTCTGTCATTCTGGAAGTTCATGCCCTTCCTTTTTGCTTCAGTAACTTTACTGTCCTAATTGTTACACTGAATTCCTGTAGTGTTTGTAGTGACATTTTTGTAACTGAGCCCGCATGAGCTACATAAGAGTATCTGTTCTTTTCTGAGTGGATGTTGTTCACTTGCCACTTTCACAGGAACAGCCTGGAGGCAAATAAAGGGACAAAGAGGAGGGTAGAACAAGAAAAGCTAGTATAGCAAGGTTAATTGTTTAATCAGAGATTGCTTGAAAAGTGCCTTCTATCCCTCCCTGTTCCAAAGCAGAGAGAAGTAAGTCTATCCCAGAAGCGGTCAGAGGAGTTAACATTTACTCTCAACTTCCTGCAACACCAGCTCAGTGCTCCGAATTCCCAAACAGGAACAGAAAAAACCTGCAAAACTTCCATGTCCACATTTCAGTCTCCTCCATGCCCACTGCCTCCTCACTTGGGCAGGACAGAGGACTTCAGAACGTATAAACTGCAAAACGGAGATTAAGTGAACCTGTAAGTTGTTGTTGAAAGCCCAGGCAAAAAATAGCAGCGAAAGAGTGGTGCTGCCTGCTGTCCAACAGGAAAGGTCAGTGGAGGGGTGTGGAGAACAGTCATGGATGTTTGAAGTCATCAGTGTGTATCCTATACATCACTATACTATCCCTCATTTTAATATCCCATACAACTGTACAAGGGCAAAGCCTTTTTTTCTCCCCTTTCATTAACAGACAGCCAGGCTGCTGTCAGCTGTGTGCCAGCTGCCCAACACGGCCAACAATGTAAGTAGCACGGTTTGAGTTCACCATGCAGCCTGCTCCTCAGAAGAACAACCCTGTTCACTGGGGTTATCTCCATCCATCCACCGGTATGATCAAATGGGGGGAAAAGGAGGAGGAACTGAAACTTCTGCCAAACTTATAAAAATTGATCGAAATATTATCAAAAATGTAATTATTTTTTAGACTATAGACTGAGTGGACATTGGGCAACAACATTTTACTAAGACTTGTTCCCTAAAGGAGAAGCCAGAAGACAAGGCCGGACACAGCACCTGAAGATCTAGTTTTGTGTGAGAAGATGGGCGGTCAGTTAGGCCCAGATAACTTGTACATCCTCAAGCAACTCACAAGCCCAGTTAAGATGAGGAAGAATACAGCTCTTTCCTATGTTTGTCATTTGTACACAGAAGGAGTGGTGGACATATCACAGAATGACCTGTTGCTACTCTGAGCCAAAGGCCCTTGTTTAGGGTTTACTTATGCATCCCCCAGCCACCCCTCCTGCATAAAGCCTTACACTTCTCTGTTACCATGCCGACACAGGCATGTCCATAGAGCCTGCCTGGCAGTAACACTGACTTTTCAACTAGGGAAGCCAAGACAAAGGCACGTAACACTGAGCTATTCACGCTACTTCGGTGCAGAGCCTCAAACAGCTTGGCAGCACTTTACGGCACCTCCGAAGCCCATGGTTGTATTTTCCAGCACTCTGGGGGAAGCACCAGTACAGCTCGTATGGTACAAGGGACTAAGACAAGAACACTTCATGGTCCCTACAAGCACTCGAGTGTGCTCATTTGTCAGAAGGCATTTGGTTAGTTTTCAGAGCAGACTCAAGAATGCCTCATGCCAACATCCCGTGCTCTGGGGCTCCTGCTTTTGCAAAGTTTCAGAAAAAGCAAAAGACAGAGACCTTATGCTAGGAGGTACAGCTAACACAGAAGTGGCCCTGCAGACACAGTTCCTGGCAGACAGTGCTACATAACACCGTACCAAGCAGACTTAAATTTTCCACAGTGCTACATAACACAGTACCAAAGGAACAATTAAGTTAAATAAATGAACTTATATTAGTATCAATCCAAAACAAAGGCCCATCGTTCTGAAAGTGGATTAATCATCATGAGAGTAGGAATTAAACGTCCCGTGCTAGACAAATGGTCAGTGATGTTTGAAGAAGAAGGATGACAAAAGTCTACTAAAGTGGAAAAGTACAGTAAGAAGGGAATTGAGCTTGTGGAAGCCCAAGCGAATTTCAGCTTTTCTTTCTATGTAGTGTTGTCCCAGGGAGAAAACAGAGCCTCAAGCTCCAAATGTAACATGATTTTTTTGTCAACAATGGAGAAATTCTAGAAGCCAAGTATCTGACACACGGAAATTTGAATACAGCTTGTTTTCTGAAATCTCCCATAACTGGAAAACATGTGGAAAAAACATATACCTGCATATATATTTATGTGTATGCATACACATATACACTGGCGTAATGCAGCCCTTGGAGAAGAAAACCTGTTAAGTGCATGTTTCAATGCTGAGAAGCAGTAAGAGCTGCAAACACGTGTGTAGAGGGTGTGACTTTAGTAGAACGGAGTGTATGCTGGTGGGTTTCAGACTAAATCGCAGGCAGAAAAAATAAGGTATTTTCTGAGACAAAGCAGAGAACTTGTGAGCAAAAGAATTCACGGTTAAAATATGTTTTGAAAGAAGAATCACGCAGATGTGTAAGTAGGTGGAAAACGGGAAAAAATTGCAACATACAGTTCACAGTAAACTGTTGAAGTACCTCCTCGTTCTCTGATTCTACAAGTGCCCACTCTTCTGAAGTCTTTTGTTCCTGCTTTATTGTTCAATTTCTTCTGATGCTTTATTTAGCAGCCTGCCTTGCAGATGTACAATAGGATAAAATGAGCAGTTAGAAACACACTGTGCTAACAGAATGCAAAAAAATTACAAACTGCCATGGCTATAAAGGGATTAATTAAAACAGATACTAGCATAGGATTTTGATCCCAGGTTAAAAAGATCTCTCAGCAATAGTCATGGCCACTACTGTTGAACTGTTTGCGTATAGGTGTAATCAGAGGAAGATAGGTCACAGAGGAAGAGCCAATCAGTAAAATTTAGAGCTGCTGTACACTGAGCTGCTTACCAGCGTGTTTCTGCTGTGAATTTGTTAGGCTGAACATGCGTGTTTCACAAAAAACAAGCAGGAAAGGAGACAGCGGCTGGAGACAAGCCACTTCTCTGCAAACGTGAAGGGGTACATACTGGAAACCAAAAGGCAGTTAGGATGGCCCTGAAGAGTCAGGGACCACACAGGTGCCCGCAGCAGCTCAGGGCCCTGCCTGAGGACAGCAGCTGCAGGGCTTCCTCGGGACAGGGCAAACGCAGAGGACCCAGGACCTTAGCACGGTCAGGTGTGCGGCTGCAAACAGGCCGCAGCTGGACACGGTACCAAAACGGTGTGTGCGAGGGCGAGAAGCACCAGGCTGCTGCAGCTCTGCTGCTGCCTCCCAGACCCGCGTTTGGAAGACTCGCTTGTTTGATGCGGGCTCCGTCTCGCGCCGTGAGCACGCTGCCGGCGCGTGCTGTTCCGCAGGGACCGGGGTGGTCTCGGCGCGGATAAGAACACGAGGTGCTCTTAGCACGAGCAGGCTCCGCAGCAGCAAGGCTCCCCGCAACACGGGAGCACCCGACACCGCCTACGCGCGGGGCACCCTGCGCGGACACCCCCCGCCTCCCACGCTGCCCGGGGGGACACGGCCCTTCCAAAAGCCGCGCGGAGGTCTCACCCCCCCCTCCCCCCACACGCCCGACGACCCCCAGCGCGGCTGGACGCGAGCTTGCCCCCCACCGCCGCAAGCCCCGGCGCAAGGCCCC
>Ga0065711_1036553_pt1 | contig 20864 bp, 6 predicted proteins | sample Hoacrofraction12_FD_59098 | JGI IMG/M metagenome (GOLD analysis project Ga0065711, IMG submission 59098) | Hoatzin crop microbial communities from Cojedes, Venezuela - Epithelial fraction 12 v2 (version 2) | ecosystem: Host-associated > Birds > Digestive system > Esophagus > Crop | place...
GTTTTAACCATTCAGATGCTGTAATAGTTTTGCTATATAAACCTTGTTTTGCTGACTAATAAAGCTGTACGATCATACTCATATTGGGGTCACATCGTTACAACGGTCCGTTACCCACGCCTACACACATCAGTCCACCCACTGATCTTGAATTATTCTTTTCTGCCTATCAAAATAATATCTTACTGAATTTTAGTCTTAAATTATATTTCCCTCTTTTTCTAGTCTTTCCTGCATCCTATAACCTTATCCACCATAATGGCATTTTCCTGTGCTTTTCCTTGATATCTGTTATTGCACAGAAGACTTCCGTGAGTCCACCATCTGCAACAACATCTTTATATAGAATTGACTCCCGACTCTTTTTGGATCCCATCCTTTTCTCTGACCCATGACTGTCAACACCTTCTGTAATAAAAATATCTAATTCCGGACTGTGGGTGATTGAAGAGTTGGTGATGAAACAGAGCTTTTTAATCAAAGTCATTACTCCAGACCCACTCCTTGTTATACAGGGCTGGAGTCCATCTGGAGGGATCATACTGACATAGGTTGAAGGGAATAGATTGCATTTGCTCTGTAGGTGGTAGGAAAATGTTTCCATGTATACAAGCTCTAAGGCATCCACAGCAATATTTCTATCAGATTAGATGTGTTGCTGAAAAACAAGCAAATCAAACCACCCCACACTCTGCACTAGCTTAATATACAGTGGCATCAGAGTTAGACATGATATTAGAGTATGTGGTTCTCTCGTAATTCAAGTAAAATCTGCTTGCTGCTTAACTCAAGTTTACTTAAGCAGTTACCAAAAGCTCATCTAGACCTGTCCCCTAAGGAAGGTGTGGCTTTACTTATAACCCAAATTATTAAGATCTGATACATACTAAATTACATTTCTGATCTTAACCATTAAAATTTTATTCAACTCTGAAAATCAATTCTACTGTTCATTTTTTCAAATTGCATCCTTTCTATGCATACTCTCTAATCTGCTCTGAAACACTGTAGCACTTCTCTGTGTATGAAGCTATAAAATAATGTAATCTCTTATAATCATGACCAATATAGATTTTATGTTCTGGATACAATTTACGAAAGAAGGAGTACAAGATAGAACATGATCTCTTTGAAAAGTAGGGCCTGAACTGCATGTTCATTATTTCTTTCATGAAACTAGCAACAGGCTGGTTCATGTTCTGCTTCAATAACTTCTCATGAAGAAAATACGTTTAAAAACTGATGAGTCTTTTTTCCTTTTCTTATTTGTTTTTTCTGTCTGTGAAGCTTTAAAAAATGAATTCCATAATGAATTTATTTTCTCTGTAAAGCTAAGAAGTTGAGGCTAATTATTTCTTACCTACATGATGATTTTATCATAAATATTGAGCTAAGAAGTCGTAAAGGCCAATTAGATCAACTGATATATAAATCTTCTTTCTTAATAACCTGTAGCAGATTTTGAAACAGCAGTATGTCAAAAGCATTTGAAAAATAGTTATTTTTACAAATGTTAAAGCTGTATCAGCTTGAGTTTCTATTGTCAACTATGCTTCAATGAGCGAAAGTAATTTTTCGTTCTAGAAAGGCTCATTTTGGAATTTTTAAAAAAATAATATTTAGCATGGGGTTCAGTATGAACTGCTTTATTTCCTTCTGGTGGCCATAGGGGACAGTGGCACATGGGAGAATCTTCCAATGGGCTTTTAACACTTGTTAGCATTTTTTCCCCATTTTATCCTAGTGCTAGTGAAAAAGTAGCTGAGTTAAAAAAAAAATAGGAAAAAATTAATAATTTTTCTCTGTATCTGGTGGTAAATCGATTCACACAGTGCATAAAAATGCTTAAAGGAGGTATTGAAGATCCAGACTGGTCACATGAAAGCCAGCTGATCTGAAGTGCTCTACAGGGTTTTACCAGTGTCTACCATGACAGAGAACACAGAAACCAAGAAACAGGTGGCTTATCTAAAGACTGTCCTTCCCCTGAAAAGTTAAACCAGCAAATATTTTTGCTGCCAACATTTCTCTGTTTCCTGGGACACCAGCTTCTGCAAATATGTTTGTACTCACACCTGGGTGACTCTCCTGGTGGCGAAGAGTAGCTGTGCCCCTAGGCTTACCCTGCCTGAGAGACAGCGAGGGCCGCCCAGCTCAGGGCAGATGGCAGGAGTCTGCCACTGCAAAAGCACTCCACGAGCAACCTGGAACACCTGTTTTAGTTCTAAGCCTTTGAGCCTCACGAGATGGGTTTCTTCTTTTATAATGCCATCTTTTTAATTAGTGTAAGCACTGAAATTATCAACAGTACTGAAATGACCTTGGCTAATGCATCAGTTTTAACGCTGCATTTTAAAATGGGATAATGAATCTGGATGGGGCATGAAAATATTCCAACAGGCGTTTTATAGTGTTTCTGTGTAGATGAAAGTACCGATTTATAGTAATGAAAATGTTCTTGTAAGTAGGTAACATTCCAGCTCTCCCGCCCCTCACAACACTGTTTGGACTAGTGTTAGCTTGTAGCGCTATGATTCTCAAGCACATATTTTTATCCAGACCAGCGCATGATCCGCTTTAGTCTAGTTTAATCAGTCTCACAGGAGACCCCCTGACCTGCTTGCCCAGAAAACAGAGAAAATAGAAACTCACTTGATTGTCCCGTGACCTGGAGTCAGAAATCAAATTGCAGTATCTCTCAGGAGCACTAACATTCACTTTCAAGAAACCATGTATTTAGAGGCACTGGCCTAAGTTCCTATTAGAAGGTGAGACCTGAGACAAGTAACTCATAAATAAAACAAATAAGATTACTTGTAGGCTGCCACTCCAAATTAATTGACTTCAGCAGAAGAAGATACATAATGGAGTTGTTTTGACTTTGGTTTTCCCTTATGTAGTCTGGCGGTAACTTCACAGACTTTCTCAGAACTACGTGAGCGGGGAGTGGGCAGAATTATGCATGCAACTTGCTGAGCACTGCATTTTCTGTTTGTATTATAGAGAATCAGTGAATATAGTGGCTAGTTGCAAGGTAGATTGCAATGTTCTCCTTTGATTTTGAGCTCTCCAGTATAGTGGGAATGAGGTATGAATTTTTAGCTTGCTAATACAGTATTTCTTTTATGGTAAGTGATATGTGTCCAAAGATAATTCTTTACTGACAGTGTATCCCCTCATCAAGTCAGCTGTGTATGTAAAGATCCATCGGCTCACCAAAGGAGGAATTAGAAATATTTCCTCTTGTTCCCTGTGGGACAGCAAAACATCAAGCAGTAGATCTGATCCAGAATAAATTGCAGTGATTTTTTTCCTGCGGAATTTAAAAGTCATCCCCTTGATTTTATGGAAGCAAAGACATACTGCAGTTGAAATTAGCTGAAGGATTTATGGACTAAGGCAATAATGTGAATAAGAGTGTCAGAATCTAACCATCTAACACTAAATAATTAAGACTGAGACCGTCATGAAATTGCTTTTTGCCTTCAGGTGGCTGCTTTTCTGTAACCTTTTTGGAAGGTGTTACATTCTAGGAATAAAATGTAAATAAAACAGGCAAAGGCATTAAGTTGCATTATAACCACTTTTAACTTTAATAGCATTCCATGGATCTGAAATAACCACAGTTGTTTAAAACTTGACCTCTTTGATCTGGCAATAACTTAGCCCCTTAAGCTAGAAGGTAACATGGTCAATTATACTTTGGCACTCTTTTCACTGGAGACTTGGCCTTCCTAATGCAGATGCAATGAAACTGATAATGTTTGCCTTAATTTTGCTTTTGCATAAGTAGAGTGGCAAGTGATTTCATTTATACTTTTTAAATCAAAGGTGAAATAAGAATATGCTTCCTGATCCATCAACTAAACTTCTAGGACATAGTTTCATCTACTCTTCCCTTACTCAAGTGCTACTTGTACACCTGCTCACTTTGCTAATCATTGCTATTTCAGTATATGATGATCTTTAATCTGAAAGTATTGAAGTCCTTTTTCTAGCATGTTCTGGACAACAAATTTAAACGTGTATGTATGTATGTATGTTTAATGTCCATTAAAAAAGAAACCTTGATTTTAACTGAGGATGGAAATGTTGTGTAAGGCTACTGGAATCCAAAATATTTTACTTCCCATAGAGCAGTGGAAATGCTTGTCCAGCAGACAAGCTCAGTCCTGTCCCGAGATCTGTCTCTTCTGTGTTGGCTACTAAATACCAGGCATTTTAGCGTGTGGAGGGGTGTGAACAAGAGTAACATCTTAGGAGTAGTTAAAGCTAATTATCAAATATTGGATCTGAATGAAGGGTTTGAAATGAGCGGATTAATGATACTTTATTTTTATCACAGATATTTCATGATGGGCAGACTGCTCTATTTGTTGTAGGAGTAATTTATAGATTTATTCTTAACTAGAGTTTTTTGTTATTATTCACTGAATTCTGATGTTAAAACTGAAAGCATAAGGTAACATTCAGCATACCTCTCTGCATCAAGTTCACTGCTTCACCATCACAGGGCTGAAAGTGGTGTGGAAATAAGAGTTAAAGTCTTCTCTGCCCAGCACGCCCTCAAAGTGGCAGCATTCCCTTGGACTGCCTCACCTCAGCCTCTGAGGGGACACTTGGGCCTTCCTCTGTCCCTCACTGACAATGTCCCTTCCGGTGTAGTCACTGAATATCAGGTTTCAAAACTGCAAGGAAAATGCCCGACAACTGGAACAAACACTGCTGCAGAAAGTCAGCACCTTGCAGGGCACTTGATGCCCACTAGTTACGTACAGGCTGGCTGGTGGCTAGCGGGGCACAGCTCCCTTCCGGGGGCAGGGAGCCATCAGAAATGATTGCTCCTTTCCCAGCAAGGGCCAAAATCAATCGATCATCTCAGCTGTATTTATGCAAAAGGTTTACATGAGTATACACAAGCACAATGTGTTTGTATTCATATATCAATGAAGTGTTTCACCTCCCCCCTATGTGCAAAAGACACAGAAAAAAAAGCTATGTGGTGAATTCAAATATTGCCTAAAACAATCCAGGGGTGTGTCAAGAATGTGTGAGTGGTGCATTTAATTTACGTTAAATACAGTTAAGTCCCTGAGATTTGAGTCCTTCAGCAGACATTACAGAATGAGATGAAACAAATGTTTCCCTTCAGACTGGCGTGGCTGTTTGCATTGTGACAAGAAGTCTTTCAGAAAATTTCAGTCACGTTTCCTACCTCTTTCTGCCTGTCTGGGACTTTCCTTTTTCTGTCGCTTCCTACCAAAAGAACCATGGGGGCATTACTATTCAAAGTTATCCTTGTAAAAGAACCCAGAGATCTCCTTCCCCCTTCTGTGCTGCAGCTCGAGTTCAGGGGAGTTTCTCTTTCAAGGCTGTGGGAGATATTAGGTAGCTATTTCTCATTTTTCACTTTGTTAGAAAGCAGTCAAATAGGCCCCTGAGCACCTTCTTTCTCCATACCCTGTTAAAAGCCTGTGTATCTTGATGCAGAGCAGGAAAGACTTATTATACACATAAGAAGCAGTGGCAGAAGATGCCCAGTTTGCATCCACCTTCTGCTATGTTAAAGCTTAGGAGTGGATGAAGATCCTTAAAACTGCACATGGTACCTAGGGTACCTTAGCAACTTTACCCTTACAAGGTATGACCATATAGTTGCTAAGGCATTGCTGGACAGCGATAGTTGGCTAGAGGCTTGGTTATGCAGATGGGGATGAGAATGCTTCGCTTGTCCAGTCCTCTGTGGAACACAGATGGATCCCACAAAGCAGGAAGGAAACCCTCCTGTCTTTCAGAGCCTCTCCAAGGAGGGAAGATGTGTGTGGGAAGCATCCAGGGCTCATTAGAGACAGCAAGGTAGTTTGCCACCAGTAGGAGACAATTTTCTTGGTGGAAGAAGAGAGAATTTTTGGGAGAAAAGGGAAAGAAGCTTACTGAGGGAGGAATGCAAGTGGGAGTCCAGGCATGTTTGCTTTTTGCAGATTCTTGTTTAGTTTGTGGAAGATATTAGGCTCTAAATGCTGATTAAAGGAGGGAAAAACCCAATAGAGTCCATAGATCAAGAAGTAACAGAAACTTTTGAGAAAGCTGCTTCCTTTAGAAAGATGAAGCAACTGGCAATCTTCAAATATAGATAGTAGCTGCTTCTAAGGACAGTAATTTTCAAAGCTATTAAGCACTGGCCAGATCCCAGGACTTCAAAAATAAATATGAGGCTTTGACACTTCTGAAAGTTATGTTTAGAAAAGGAACCTGTGTTTTGTCTCCTACTCTTGAAGAGGACAGAAAGATTTCCAGGAACTTTTGAGACCAGCCAAGCTTTAGAAAAAAATCCAATCTACCTCAGAAGTGAACTGCTTCTCCATGTCTGCCTTTAGAGTGATTTCAACCGTGATTAAGATTTCCAATTATATTATAGCTGGAAGGATAAAGCACATCAATGAAAGCAGAACTAAACTGCAAAGCAACCTGAGGACAATAAAGAAGCCAAGCCACAGGGAATGGGAAAGATATTCACTGTAAAAATATAAGCTGTTGTGAAGTGCCTTTCAGTTCTGCTTCTCAGAGCAAATGCACATTCCTATTCTCCTTTTAATCTGGAAGGAAATGAGGCACTAAGCATTGAAATGACATAGGGAAAGGGCAAATGCGGAGAAGCATGTCGTAAATGTGGAACATAAAGAGATGACATTTGCCATGAAAAACTTTCAGAACTGTGTTGGAAGGCAATTTTCAGCAGTGAAGTGGTACGATATTTCTTATTTGCTTTCATTTTTTACTGGAACAAAACTACACTTTTCAGTATTTCTCTAGGAAGTACGATTCTGGAGGGAAGAATAGTAAATTGAGGTTATTGGAAATATTTTTCATTTATTTTGATTTCTGTTTCAGAAGGTAGTACAGAAACGGGATAAAGAAATTTTTGATGGAAAAAATGAAATTCTTTATTCAGATAAGGGCGCAATATGACACTCCCCTTTTTTTTCTCTTTGCAATAATGTGCAGCAAAATCAACACAGTTTAGCAAAGTATTTTTAGTTTTGTCAGAATCATATTTTTTGTCAGAAAATGGTTCCCTTAAATTTTTTTCTGATCGGCTCAATTTCAGATCCATATATCTAGACTGTCCTTCTGCTAATGTAAAATTGTCCCCTGCAGTATATTTTACCAATGCTTTGTCCAGTCTTGCTATAAATGTCTCAGACAATGAGACTCCCACTGAAAGATTACCCCATAGTCTAATAGATCTGTCAGAAAGATTTTCCTGAAACTCAGACTATATTTTCCTTGTCTTAATTTGGGATGTCGCGGAGCAGCTCATGAAATGCAAGTGTAGTAAATCACTTGAACCAGATGGTATTCATCGGGGGGTTCTGAAAGAAATAAAGTGCGAAACAGGGAAGATACTGGCAATAAATCATTAAAAATAGCAGCTGTTCCCTTTAAAAGGCAAAATGCAGCCTGATGCCTCTACTTAGAATAAAAGTTATTATTCTTTTTTAACTGAATAAAAGATCAGTTTCAAGAATTGCAAGCCTGATGAGCTTAATCTCAGCTTCAAGCAAATCTACTAACAAACTGACTATAGTCTAAGTATTAGATTATTATAATTTTAGACCAAACCATGGCATCTCCCACAGGGGTAAATAATGGCTCTCCAGTGTGAGAGAAATCTTTGGAAGAAATACAGCCACAATTGTGTAGAAAATTCTAGTCTAGAATAATCTATAATGAAATGGCTCTAACTTTCCTGGATTTTTAAAAAAGCTACTGGAAAGGAGTCTCCAGAAGAGGGGTTAGCTGGAGGGGGAGTTTCTTATTACTAAGGTGGATACTGTGAATGAAGGCTCCCAGTGTTAACAGGAGCTAACATCTGGGGAGGGAGCAGGGAAAGAGTTTGTCACACCAGGTGTCCAAACCTGTAATAGTAATGTCTGTACTGATAAGATTTTTATTTTGCTTTAAAATGCAATTTGCTTACATTACAATAGGCAAGGTGAAGGAAGTACGCCTTGCAAATGGAGCATGAGCGATTTAAGATTTGTAATGATCCCTAGGTCTAGTGGCAACCCTTTCTTCTCCATAGCCTCCAAAACAATCCTTTATCTCAGCCAGCCACCATAGGAAATTCGGTGCATGCTGCTCTGCTTTGGAGAATTTTTCCATCAGTGGAATCTGTATAACAAACAAACCTCTCCCTGTGAAGTTTGTGTGTATTATTCCACAGCTGACTAAAAATGTAGCACAAGCAGGGCATATTTCTCTTTTTCTTAAGAAGCAGGTATTTGTATTACAAAGCAAGAACAAGAGAAATTGGTATTTCCATATGGAGATGAAGAATTATATTTATTATTATTCAGATCTTACATCCAATTGTGTTAGAAATTTGGCGGGTATTCCTGGGGCTTGAACCACCTGTTGAGAAAATCTCATGGATTAGTGTTGCATGAGCAAGTTACAGGAACAGAACTGTGAGCAGAGATAGCGAATGTGGTCACAAAAAGAGGAGCACACACTCAGCACAAAGCTGCTGGGAGTTGTGTAAAGTGACAAACAGGACTGACAGCTTTAAAAGAATTATTCATTCATCTGAATGTTTTGGACAGGGAAAAATAAATTATTTGTTTCTTTTCTGTTGTGTCAGTGTGGTGCCTACTTGGTCTGTTTGGATTTCCTCTCTTTAGATCTGATTCATGTTGGCTCCTTCCATCCTGTCCCACTAGATCCATGTCAGGAGGACCAGCCATCAAGGCTATCTAGAAAACCTCACTCCTACCATTCGTTTGTAGGCGTCACACCTTCAGCCCTGGCTCTGCGTTTGCATTAGATAGAGTCTAAGCCCCCGTAGAAAGTACACTGAAATCCCTGTGTGGAAGGCCTGAATCTATGTTCTGCAGATGACCCGGGAGGATATTGCTGAAGGCCTGCTTCATTCCTGCTGCAAGGTCTCGGGGAAGAAGGGATTCTTGCAAATACTGACCACATTAAAGTTTTCCTCAAGCAATCCTGGGAGGCTGCCCCAGAGCCAGCACCGCACTGTTCCTACAGCAGGAATTTTAACGGTGCTTATTTTGACTTCAAAGCTGTCGGCAGAAGGAGTGGAGAATTCCACCTGGGCACATAAGCATTGCTACTGAACTCTTTGAAAAAAAATTTCGTATCAGCTTAACTAGAAATGTATCCACGGGTTTTTCTCACTGCAAGCTCTCTATTCTACAACAGTATTTTTGACTGTTCAAAATTACTCATTGAGAGACAGTCTTACATCTTTCCTCTGGCTGAAGAAACCCTTATTTGACAAGTACTTTGGCATAGCACTGCTATATTTTACACCTGCTTGCCCTTCCACAAAATGCAACAGCTACAGAGTCTCAGGCAGAGGTATAGTTGAGACTCTGCCGCTATATCGCCTTGGTTTAGGGTTCCTCCACAAAGGAACAATCTTAGGCTGCCAACTTCCCACTACCACCTGATGCCGAAATGGAAATCTCTTTAAGTAGGAAATCCAAATTCTGGGCCACTGTCCTCACAAATCTGAGCATGTTCTGCCTGGATTTAAATGTATTAGCACTGAAATCCACTTGTGAGGGAACTGAACACAGTAAAGAAAAGAATGTGTTCCATTTCTGTGATTTCTAAATAAGAAGGCTAAAACTTTAAAGCAATAAAAAATCCCAACCGACCAACCAAACAAAAAAAAATCCCCAAGCAAAGACTTCAATTTCTTTTGCCAAGTGTAACAACTTGTGTGTGTCACCCAAAGCAGGTGTGCTCTGTGATCTTCATGCAGTCCTAATGCCTTGATTATTGTGAGAGATGCACTGGAGTGCTCCTTCTGCTGTTCACACCCAGGTTTCTCTCCAGTCTGCAAGGCTCCACAGCTGCTACAAGGCCAGGAGACAGCCAAGGTTTGCACCAATTGCCAGGACTGCAAAGTGCATCACAGAAAAAAGGTACAACCATTGCGATCCAGTTTGATCCTTACTTTTATCTTGTATTTTCATTCTGGTATTATAATTATATAGCCTTCAGCAGAATTTCTTTGATATGCAGTTGGCTCCCAGAGTAGCATCAAAGTCTGAAGTGGCGTCTCTGATTGAAAGCTATCTGTGGAAGACTATGAAACCACTCACTCAAAAACTTTGAAATCAGCTTAGAAATCACTCTTTCTTGAAATATAATACACTGGTTTTTCTTTTTATTCCTCTCCCTTTGAGGTTTGCATGTTTACAGAGTAATCCTTATACTGTGAGCACTGCATAAGCATAAACTTCGCGTTGCTGTAGGAGCTCAGGCTGTAAGAAGAACTGTAGATACTCAGAATTTGCCATAAAATGGCTTTTGTTCACTATAATGATTTTTTTGCACTAATTATGCTCTGCTTCTCAGAGGTGCTATCTAGAATTTCTACCAAGCTATCGTGGAAAGAGGTGGATGTGTATAACAGCTGGTAATCAGTTTTGGGGGGCATAAAATGGGTTCTTCCTGGTGACTAGATCTGTGGCAGGCTGCTGAAGATAATATATAGTCATATTGTCAATTTTGATTTGGAACTAAATTGTTCATTTTGGGTTGTGTCACTGCCTTAATAATTAGCATAATTTTAATGTGCTACTTTGCCGACATATTACCACCATGATGCAAAGCCTTGTTGGTTCGTGTCTCTTTGAAGATTGCTCCCAGAGCTGTCCCATCATTTCCTTCCAGGAAAGGAAATATTGTCTTACTATCATTGACTTGGAGTACTGTGGAATGAGGTCCCACCATGGTATGACTCGTCCCCACTTATCTCAATATAGAGCACAGTCTCAGACTCAAAATTTTTCAGAGTTTAATGTACGATACACAAATATGGTGAAGATGTCACTGTTTTCAAAGACACGGAAGAAATCTTTGGTTAGGGAAAAAAAGATAAAGACTTCCAGTATAGGGATTATATCATGTGAAAGGAAAACACTGTGCTTTTTCTCCCCTTTTTGTAGATAAAACATTAGCGGATAAAATAGGGGATCATATTCCTCTTTTGAAAAACTTACTACTTAGAGATGTGAAGCAAAATCAATGTGACATTTGAATACACTTTGAAGTTCTTTCACAGCTTGAAACTTCACAACTTTTGTCTCTCCCTTTTTTTATCAACGGTATTCATTACATTTCCATATAAAGCAGCCTGCTTGTTAAATACCATCTCCCTTCCTCTCGCTCTTTTCCTCTTGCTCGCTCTCTTTTTTCCATTTCCCCCCCTCCTGCCACTTTGCTCTCCAGGAGGATTGAACACTTTCTCTCAAAGGTAGCAACACACCATTCAATTAAAACTCCGGCCTTTGTAAGGACAGATAATAACTTTGATCGCTGCATTTGTATAATTAAGGGACAGGCCTCCGGTTTAAAGGGGCTCCTCGTTTGCTTTTGAAACGGCGAGAGCATGATGAGTTTTCTGCAGCACCGGCATAGTAGGAAAGTCCCAGTCTCCTTTGGTGTCACATCTATCTGCGTCCCCCACCGTGCTCGTCCCCTGTCCCGGGGATGACGATTAGGCAGCCCTCCCGCTGGCTGCAGATGGAGTGAAGCGGAGCGATAAGGCGAGCTGCCTTTCTCCCCTGCCTCAGATCAGCGGAGGGAGAGCTCGTCTTCACAGGCAGCCCAAGTGTAAGCCGTTTAAACAAGCGTGCAGGAAATATTGGGGTAATTACCAAGCGCAGGGAGGGGGTCTCCGGCTATCAGCGGCATTGAGAATGGATTCGAAAGCTCGCTTGGCAGATTTTTCTGTAGCCAGTCTTTTGCAATAATTCTTGCAGCAGCTCATAGCTGAAAGTTGGGAGAGTGCAGTGTGCCAAGCAGAGGCATCCTCACGCACAGCCGTGGGTATTTACTAGTATCTGCATCTGACTTTCTTCTCCACTAAAGCATCAAGAATTTTAGCAATAATTCATGCTTGGTAAATTTGTTTTCAGTAATAAGATCAAGCCCACAAAGTGAGAGTAAAAAGCAGTGCCGCCTGCACTGCCTTATCGATGGTGATGCCGGCTAACTGCTCTGATCACAGGAAGCTGCTCCGAGGCGCTCCTGCCTGCTACTTCATGCAGTTTACTTAGAAGAGAGTTTGTTGTGGTTTTAATTTTCAGTTTCACACCGGTGAAGCGGGCCGCCAGCTCGGTGGAGCAGCGTTGACCAGCGGGCACCCCCGGAGAGCGGACGGGCTCCTCTCCGTCCCAGCCGGCTGCTCAAGTGGAACGTCAGCCGAGCGACAGGGTTGTTGCTGGGGAGATGAGGACCAGCCTCTCAGTCTCCTCCACCCCTGCCCTTCGTCTTCCCAGCTGGTGGGGGAGGGAAACTGGCAGTGAGGACCTTGGTGCTGTCCCCGCTGCTCACATTCGCCCAGTGAAGGATGCACTGACAGAAGGGAAATGGTGCGTGGTGCGTTCGTAGCCGTGCGTTGGGGTCTCCTCCATAGCTGCTAGCCTGCGTTTTGTGCATAAAGCAGAGAAGTATGGGAGAAGAAGGAGAGTCTGCAAGAGCTACGCCGTGTTGCTCTCCTGGCTGACTAATATTAAATGCTCATTTGAGGAAAATAAAATACTGTTCTGTGATTTAGAAGCTGTGCTGCAGAGAGCTTTTCAAAACTCTTTATGAGTACTGTCCTAGCAACTTGAGATAAAGCAAGTGACAAAAATGTCCTGATATAATTTTGAATACCTATATTTGCACAGAATGATCTAGTGTCTTGGCAGTTTCTGTCAGGGCACCTATCAATTCTGACTGCATTTAGTCAGCACACAAAGTAAATTGCTGTCCTACTAAAAAGCAGTGAACACAGCAATTAAAATCGATTTCTGTTATAGTTGTCAGGTTCCTCATAGAGGAGCAGAAAGATATTGCAGAAGATCTCTTAAAGTCAAAAACTTAAAAGTTGCTGTGTGTTTTTCCTGTCTCCATTTTTTCCTGCCTTCTCCATTATTTCTACATCTGTGAGTGTCATATCCCTCACTCCCAAAATACCAAGGGCTAGACTTTTACAATTAAATTACAAACATTTTCATGAGGGAAATTATGTGCTGACATTATGTGGGTTCAAAAGACCAAAGTTTCAGATGATTCACAGCCAGGCAGATGTCTGTTCTGCCACTAACACTTACGCGTCTCTTTTGCAGGCACATGCACAGACATCCGCACAGAAAGCCTGCAAGTGCTTATGTATTCAGGTTCATGCTACAAGGTCCTGGCTTCTACATAATGCTCTCAGTAACCTTTATTTCTTGTTTGATAGTAAGAAGTTTTCAAATAGAAAATACCATTTAGTGTAAGTGGATGGATTTAAGAGAATTGCTTGGATTACTGTGAGTACGTGGACATACACCTCCACCTTTCTGTCCTGTAAACTGGTGAGAAACATGTCTGGCTTATTTCACAGGGTCTCATGCAAGTACTCTCACGTGTTTCGACCCACAGGTCTTATATTCCTTCAGCCTTGGGTGATGTGACAGAGTAGAAAGAACCCCAAATGTCATTTGGCACTACTGAATTTCACCTGTCTTCGCACTACAGCGTGAAAGAGAAGGGTCCAGCCTCACCCCATTCAACTGTGCTCCATTTTCTATTCTGGTTTACCCTTATTTCTCAGCGACGGGGATGCCTACAGAGCTGAAAACGACAGGGTGTCTTTTTTCCTGCTGGCCTTTGGCCACATTTTGGTGGCTGATGAATACCAAAGCAGGTATTTGCTCAGGCAAAGGGCTGAGGACCTCTCAGCCACTCAAGCTTGCTTGGGGAGTAATGGCAGTCAGAGGACCTGACTCCTTAAGGCTGCCACAGACTGGGAAAGCACAGACAAGTGCCCTTAAATATGTCAGCCACTAGTCTTGTAGAGACATTTACAACAGGCCAGTGTGGAAAATTACATTAGTTGCCTGTTGTTTAAAATCCTCTTCTCTGTAACTATGCAAACAACTGCTGGCAAGGAAACATATTCCTAGACCCCAGAAAGGAGGCCGTGGTATCGCTGCGCTGAGGGCTTTGGATGCACCGTACCGACAGTGTTGCACCCGTGGGAGCCTGTTGTTTTGAAAAGAGCACAGTGAGTCTGCAGCTTGCACTCTGTCATAATATATGTGAAAACAATATCCTACTAGAACAGTATATAGCATAAAGGAAACCTTTTGTACAGTGCACGTTCTTGAAATGAATCTATAGCTCCTGAAACCTACCCACTCTGAGAAGAAGAAACAGGGCTTGAAAGCACTCCAAAGAACCATGTTGACACCACAGCTGCTGTTTTTAATACCCTACTGTGCAGGGTAGCATCCTGAAAGAGACTAAAAGCCTCTGTCCATCTACTCATGCCAGATCCAAAGCAGGTGGCTGTTAGAGCTGTCTTTTTCCTGTTGCCAGGCTTTCTTTTGGGGATCCATCACAGAGCCAAGGGCAGTCTCAAGTGGGACTTGCACCAATTGTTTGCTCTATTTATATTTAGCTAATTAAGTGATAATCCTAAAGTATCAGGGCATATGTGAAATAATAATTATTACTCACAAAGCACAAAATGAGCACATGATTTGTTTGTTTTGTTTTGTTTGTGCCTAAAGGTAATATGTTTGCCTCTCCAAAGGCTGTAAAACTGCTGATAGAAAGTTGCTCAGTTCATCCTGGGATGTAACTCTCCTGACAAAACTGGAATTACAGACAGAATGAATTTGGCCCACAGAAAAGAAACCCAGTTCTGGTTTCAGGGAAGGCATATATCACAGAAATCTGTGGGCTGGACTCAGCTGTGACGTCAATATTTTTTTAAGCTCCCTATCAATGTTAAATGTTGGAAGGGCTGTAACTCCTGGTCACAGGAGAGGTTCAGAGATGAGGGGGACGGCTTTAATGGCCCAGCATCCTTGGAGACGTGTGATGGTCTCCTGGTGTGGCTGCTGCAGAGCCTATTTCAGGACGTAAATCAGGAGGATGTGCCCCACCACGGACTTTTACCCAACCTGATATATGATTGGAGAGGAGTACTGAACTGACCTCCTGCACACGAATATGTTTTGCTGTAATGGTGTCTTCATGGAGGAGGCTGAGGTTTGTGTCCAGGCCTTTCATACTGTCAGGCCAGGTCAAATAAAACACAATTCTTACTACTCCTTGAGTAGCAAAAAGAAGTATAAACTGTGGTAGGACATACCTAACTTACATTCTCAAGCATTTTTGTATAACCAGCAAGGCTGTACAGGTGCTGCTTTTTAATTTTTAGCAACACTTTCATACCTCTGTAGCTTCAGGTTCATTCCCAGGGTTAAATAAATCATAGTACAAGATTCTCAACACTGACAGTAGTGAGATCACCAGCTGGAAGGGGTGAAAAAGGCTCTTTAACTGGAATGGAATTTGCATTCTGGAATTTGCAGACACTTTGCATGGGAATAACATTCCTTTTCTTCTTCCTTTGCTCTTCTGTGCTGTCTTCAATGTCTTGGAAGCAGAGTGTCTGAGGAAAGATAACTCAGAGGTCTATTAAATCGTGTGTGGCATATAGACGATAAACAGAGATCAGCTGTTCACTGAGTCTTCCAGCACAAGGCACCAACCTGCACGGTCGGATAATAGATTCAAAACAAAATTTTACGTTGGTCCAAAGAACATCTGTGCAAGTCCGTTGGATAGAGATTTGTCAAGGGCTATTAAATACAAAGGCTGTGAACCACAGAGAGAGTAGCCTATGATAGTATTGCCACGTGCTTCTCTGTCTTTATACTATTCTTCAGGCACTTACTGTTGGCCGCTGTCCGAGATGGGATCCTGCACTAGATAAATTTTTTATCTGACCCAACATAGTCATTCTGGTGTTGAGCCTTTTTATTTTTATCCCTGTCTGATATTTTGTTTTAGAATACTCTGTCACTGGAGTTGTTGGGAAGTTCTGGTTCTGTGAGAGTGCACTTACAGGAAAACTAGCTCCTGCAGCAATACAAATGTGGTGGGCTTTGGTTTTAAATTATGAATTATTGCAATTCCTTTGATTTATGTTAAATATTTTAATAAACAAAAAATAAGAAGAAAAAGTTACTTTTCTATTTGACCACTTGCAATGAATTCAAATTGGAGGAGTCCTAGTTTTCAAAAAAGAAGAGCTAAGGTCGTAAAACCATTTAATTGCATTGTTTTCCCTATTTCTTTTCCCTTTTATTTCTAAATAATTTATGAGTTGAAGTTACTCTGTGTGAAAGCTAAAGGCACCTTTTCTCGAGTCAATGAGGACAACCATCTATGAATGTTGTTGCTTTAGATAAACTGCTGTAGAAAATAACCAACCCTATATGCATGGCAACTCTTTTAGATTTTTTTTTTTTCTTAGCTCCTGCACTGCTTGTTAGCTAAGGTCCCAATCCTGTAAACTCATTTGCACAATATAACTCCAACCTCCTGACCTGTCAGTGACCTAAACATCCCATGTAAAAAGACTGAAAGACTTACTTCTGCTCAGTTCACCCATCCTACAAGATGGACAGGTCAGGAAGTTGGACCTATATTGTGCAAATGAGTTTACAGGATTGGGACCTTAGCTAACAAGCAGTGCAGGAGCTAAGAAAAAATATCAGGCTTCATTCTGACATAACAAGATTAGAGAAAAATGTGAAACTGAGTTTTTATAGCATCAAAGGTTTTAAAAGTAAAAGGAAAAAGAAGAAAAAGATGAGGGAAGAATATAGCTGAAAAAAAAAACAGGCAGAAGAAATTAATTTAACAACAAGAACCCCCCTCACTGCAATTTAGCAAGCAGATGTTTTTTATTTTAAAGTTAGCTTAAAAAGACTGATGCTCATCTTTCCAATCAGTAATGGTCATTTTTTTCGTTATGGTAGTCTCTGCCTCTTGAATCACGCAATGTAAACCTGTTACTTGAGATTCAGTGACTTGTTTCAAAGGACACTCACAGCTTTGTGGGCTTTTTGCAGTGACTCATACAAAAAAGTTGAGTTTCTGACAGATCCCTGGAACAGAAAGTCTGCTTCTTTAGTGTAATGGCTAGCCCTTTTGCCCTCATTTGTGTTTAAAAATCTTCTGCCCGTCCTGCTCCTCCATGCCCTCACCCCTGCCTCTTCTTGGATCATCTCTAGTTTCAATTTCAAGTCTCTGCGGCACCTATTTCAGGTAAGCACTGCCTTCCAGTGCACTGCTGGCTCACTGCAGACAAAAAAAACAGGAGAAAAAAAAAGATGAGGAAAAAAGCAAGACTGTTTGGAAGGAATTTTCCCACTACTTTTACTTGTCATTGCCTTGAGGGGTATTTGTAACAATAGTACATAGAACATTTTTAGATGTTAAATCATCAGCAGAGTCTTTAAATTACTGCATTTGATCAGACAACTCAAAGTAGAAGAGCTGTTCGTGTGTCATACATGCTCGTAAACTGCAGATCATCTTCCTACAAAATAGAGGGTTATAGGTAAGATGGCCATCACTTAAAACTCTGATAGAGTACCTCCAGTGAAGTCCGAAGCCCTTGCTCTGTGCCATTTTAGTTCAGAGAAGTCTCACTGAATTTTTGTATTGGCAGAAATGGACAGTAGGCTCTCACAACATCTTTCCTGTAGGCAGATTTCACAAAGGTGGGATCGGAGACAAGACAGAACATCCCTTCTGTTCAGCATTTAAATTTAAACAAGTCCTTTTGTCTCTACTCAAGAGCACTTACTTGAAATACAAATTTTCAGAAGCCGTTTGTTTCACCTGGCTCACGGACACAGAGAACCTTTTATCCACTTGGTTTAAACAGCCAAAATAATGAGTGAATGCTGTTTAGGGACATAGAAAAGCAATGGGGGCATTGGAGGGAAGCTATCAATTTCATCCTCAAATCTCCTGGTCTTGTATTTGATCTCTGTGAGGTTGAACTTTTCAGTCTGCTTCATTGTGCCACATCTCACTCAAAATAAGCCAAAATAAGCCAAAACGAGTCAGCTTTCCTTTACCTGCAGCACTAAAACCTGAAGATGTATCAGCCTGGACATGTCAGAAAATATTCTTCTGCTTTGTAAAACCTGCCTCACAGTGAAAAGTGTGATGAGGTGGCTCTGCAGTCCCTCTGCCTCTGCTTTTTATTTAGCAAAGAGCAGACACCCACAATGTCTGCTGTGGGCCAAATAGTAGGAGGATCAAGCTTGCAAGGTATACGGTTGGGGCCTATAAAAGTATCTGTGTAAACACAAGCAATCTCCTCATGTAAAAGTAAGGTAAAGATAATTAAATAGACTGAACAGTGCATCCTTTCCACTCCACCAGCACCACCAAGTACTTAAATCAGTTGGGATCCTGATGTGCTGCTGAAGAGCTTAGTCTGCCCAGTTTATGCTTTTTAGTCACAACTTTCACCTTTATGCAGAGTTGATAATTTCCTAGTAAATAGTGAATTAAATAACATTATACCTGTCAGACAGTTGCACATGCCTAGAGATACTATTACATGAAAATGATTGTGTATTCTCCATTTTTGGAAGAAAATGGTGTGTGCCAGATTAATGAGGTTATGAGCAAGTGAGCAGAATAAACCAGTAAAATGTAATTAAGCCATTTAGCACCCCATAAAAACAGGAACACATAAAAAAGTAATGCAAACCACAGGGTGCAGTTAGTTACCAGCCCCAGTATGCCAATAGGACTTAAAGGTGCACTCACTTTTTTTTCCACTTTCAAGGCAAAAAAATGTTCAAATCACTCTGAGCTTACAAAGTTGTCTGTCCGTGTCCCATCCCCGTTGTGTGTTGCCCCCCCCCCCAACCCCCGTAATCTCTTCAACTGGAGGAGGATGTTTTAAAGAAATCGTTGAGGTTATTTCATTCTTTCCAGCTGCAGGCACTCTCCCTTCTTCAGCAATTGTTACTGTGTTCTCCCTTATATAGCAGGAGATGTAAACTCATCAGGATGCACACACACCAACCAAAATTTCCAGTCTGTGACATACTTTGCTTTTTTTGCTTCTGCAAAAGTCACTTAATCAGGAATGCCTGGACAACTGAGCCCTGGGAAGCACAGAACTGCATCTAGAGACAGTGAGGGGGAGTTAATGTGTGTTCATTTTAGGACTGAAATAGACTCTCAGAGATAACCCACAGCAGCTGCAGTTCAACAAAGATATTTTCTTTGCGGAGAACAGACATTTCAAATAGTTGTTGTCTATCAAAGGTTGTAAAAGTAGATTTTCATTATGCATAAAGCCATTCGAAATGCCACCATGTAAGAGGAAAGGGATCAAAGGGAGAGAGCTTAACATGCTGGCAGGATGTGTTAGATCCCCTCTAGTGGCTGATCTTCCAGAATTTAATAAATTACTATTGCCAAGAGCTAATATAAATATGGTTCCTCATATGCCTGAAGTGGTAGATGTTCAGACCATGTAGATGGTACCTGTGGGGAATGGCGGTAAGGCACAGGAAGGGAAGAACTTGTGTGTTAGCAGACAACTGCATCCAGGAGGGAACATCTGGGAAAGATATAGGGAGTGATGTGCCAGTGGTGGCTTGATGTGACAGATCAATGGCTCACATCCTACAGAAGACTGGATGCAGTGATGGTCTGAGGATTTAAATGCATCATGATAACAGTCAGATAATAACAATAAACCCAGAAAATTGTTTGCCAGCTTCTTACAGGGAGGAATTCAAACACAAAGCGGAGAGTTGGAAGTTTATAGGGACAAAACCAGAGAAAGACAACCAGTAAACTATCCATCCTAACATGAAGAAAATAGAGTGGTCCTAGTAATAGACCACAATGCAACACCAAGTGCTCTAGAATGACATGAAAATCAAAGAGAAACCGTAAGCAGGAACAAGGTGCTGGAGGCTGAGTATAAAAAAAATACACAGACACGCATAGACAAGACTAGAAAGTCTAACGAAGAAATTGGATTACAACGAGTGACAGATACGAAGAGCAATACATGATTTCTATAAAAGTAGTTCCTTCATAGGAGACAAAGGAAAATACAACCTCTTGCCTAGTGGGGGCAGGAACAAAAACATTTAACTTTTTTCTTTTTTTAATCTTAAAAAAAAAAAAGAAAACGTGGTTGCAGCTCTAATATGATTAACAACAGTTAATGAGTTAAAGAGAGGACAAGAACTCTGGCCAAATAGTCAAAGATCAGGTCAAATAATACTTAGATACATTTAGTGTGCTGCAGTCATTAGGTTTGCTGGAATGTACTCTTGGAGTATTTAAGGGATTAGAATGAGCAGTTGCTGGGTAGTGATTAATACTCTGAAAGGATGGGTGAATTTCAGAAGTCTGCACAAGGACAGACACAGTGCTTACCTTTAAAAAGAGGGGGATGAGGAATAAAGAAAATTAGAGTCCAACAGACTGAATTTCTGTACCTAAGAGAGGAAAGAGCTTTCAAGCGCTGAGGGGTTGCAGAGGTAAGACACAACAAGCACGGATTTACCAGGAAAAAAACATATTGAAACAATGTCTTGCTGAATAGCATTGCACCTCTAGTGGGTACTGCAAGGAGGCAAAGGAGATGATAAATCTCCATTTCAGTCAGGCTTTTGGGCCATTCCCACAGGTCATTCTTGTAAGCAGTCTTGTATGCAGTCTAAGAAAGCCTTGGATGAAGAGTTAGAATGTACCCTCAGCAAGTTTGCTGATGACACCAGAATCACAGAATCACAGAATAGTAGGGGTTGGAAGGGACCTCTGTGGGTCATCTAGTCCAACCCTCCTGGCGAAGCAGGGTCACCTACAGCACGCTGCACAGGACCTTGTCCAGGTGGGTCTTGAATATCTCCAGAGAAGGAGACTCCACAACCTCCCTGGGCAGCCTGTTCCAGTGCTCCGTCACCCTCAGAGGGAAGAAGTTCTTCCTCATGTTCAGACGG
>Ga0065711_1006151_pt1 | contig 20862 bp, 13 predicted proteins | sample Hoacrofraction12_FD_59098 | JGI IMG/M metagenome (GOLD analysis project Ga0065711, IMG submission 59098) | Hoatzin crop microbial communities from Cojedes, Venezuela - Epithelial fraction 12 v2 (version 2) | ecosystem: Host-associated > Birds > Digestive system > Esophagus > Crop | place...
GGAGTCCCCGGCTGGCACTGGAGCACAAGCTGGGAAGGTGCTGTCACCGTTTCCCCATATTCTAGGCCTGTCCTGCGTGTTTCTGGGCATCTGCACAAAGTGCAGAGCAAGGGTCCCTGGTCCCAGCCACGCGTAGCGAAGGTGAGGGGTGGTGGTGCAAGTCACCTGTCCTCTTTCCCAAAAAATGCAGTGACTTGTTCTCTTTAGGGAGACATTGCACCCACTTCGCCGAGCCCCGTGCGGTGAGCACGGCTGCGAGAGGCCGTGCCATGGCGAGTGAGCCCTCTCCGCGGTGCGGGGCTTGAGCCCCACGCTGCTCTGCGCCCGCAAGGCGTGCGGGACGGAGGACAGGAATCCCGCAGGCTCCGCTGTCCACGCTGCTCTTCTGCGGGAAGGATTTTGGTTTCACCTTTATTTTCAGGCTACAAGTAAATGTGACAAAGCGGAAAGAAAATGACTTGACTTTGGTGCTGAGGTTGAGGTTTTCACAGGAGTTTTGCTGCAGTTGGAGTTGAGGATGGATTGCCTCGCTCCCTGCTTTACCTCCGCTTCTATGAATCAGCAGTGTCTTAAGGAGATGAAAAAGTTTGTTTGAAAACTGGGATGAAACAGCACTGTTCACAAAATATTTGTGGGGAAAAAAAAATTGAAAAGGAATTTGAGAGGCGGATGGTTTTGATGAGTGAGTGCCTCTTCCCTCTCCCCCAGCTCAGCCTCGCCGGTCCCCAGGGCTGAGGAGCTGCCGGCGAGGCCGGGCGCCTGCACCCTGCCGAGCCGCGTCCCCACGGCTGCACCGCCCTGTCCCCAGCGCGACGACCCTGCTGCTGGTTTGCAGACCGAGGGGCGAGTGTGTGGGGGGAGGCCCTGCGCCCACAGCCCTCCAGCAAAGCAGCGCTAGGCGCAGGGGCTGCTGGCTGTTACACGATGCTGTTCCACCAGACCATGGGTGTCCTGGATAAAATATGCCTTCAGGCTCCGTTTCTTCATCCAGAGAGGCAAAGTCTAACAAGATTTGGATAATGGATCGGACTGGTCCTCTTGGTATATTGAGGTGGAAAAAAAAAGGGGTACCTGAGATGCCCGTGGGGTCTTCATAGGTCAGGGACCAGCCCGAGAGCTGGATGGTGGGCTTCTCTACGGCAGTGCTCAGTGCCTTCTGTCAGACAGTGCGGTGCTTGCTACGTCCTGTTCTCCTTCTGGAAGAAATGAGATCAGTTAATTCATAGATAAATGAGGTCTGAGAAGTGCTTCATAAGAGAGATCGGAAGCTGTGGGAGTCCTGTGGCTGAAGAGCCAGCTGGGTGAGGGACGTAGCCGTTGATCTTGCTTTTCAGCATGACAGAAAATTTAGGCTGTTTGCTTCACAGGCTTGGGAAGGGGGAGAGAGGATCTGTTTGCAAGGTCTCGGGAATCTGCCTCAGGGCTCTCGCTGATTCCCCTTGTCCCCTTGGTGTGCAGAGCAAGAACCCCTCAGCCGCAGAGCTGCGTCCGCGTGTGGGAGTTCGGGACGTGAGCAGCCCCAGGCAAGCGCTGTGGCCGCAGGGACTCCGCCAAGTCCGAGGCAGCGTTTGTAGAAGGGAGCGAGCACTTTGCGCATCGCCTTTCTCTGCGGAAGGGCGAGTGTGAGGTGCCCGGAGTGAGAGAAAGCAGAACTCCGTGCAGGATGCTACCTCCACACCTCCCATTTAATGCATCCCTCTGTATTAATGTCACTTTGCAGCTCTCGCACCAGCGCTGCGCCGTCCCTAGAGACTCGAGAGGCTGCTGGGAAGCAGCGCGCTGGTGCTTCGTCGTGGGCTCCCACAGCACCGTGCCACCTCGCGCCAGCTGAGCGCCTGCCCCTAATCTGGTTTAGCGGCATACAGCTCAGCAAAACCACTAAGTGGATTTGCCTGCTCTTTCCTCCGCTAACCCAATCTGCCAGTTAGATCCGGCTGGTTTTTGCGCGGTGTACAAGCCTGTCCCCGGATCGTTCAGGCAATCTGCGTGGGAGGGCTGCCGGGGAGGCTCGGTGTCACCCCCAGGCTGGCTGGCTGATGCCATCCACTGCCACGTTGCTGGGAGCACGTCATGGTGTGCTGCAGCCCCCCAGCCCTGGGCTGCGGGGCACGAGCAGCGCACCGTGCTCCATCTCCTCGGTGTCCTGCGCAGACCCGCGTCACCTCCCATCTCCCTTTGGTCGCTGCAGCAAGGGGAGCAACAGGGTCAGTCCCTGGGCTGGCTCGGTGCCTGCTGGGTCCCCCCCGGACCGACAAGACCCCAAAGGCAGGAGCTGGGAGTGCTGCAGGGGCAACCCTTGGGGCACGCTCGGTGGGACAGGGGAAGAGGGAGGGATGAGCAGGGTCGTGGCGGTTGGAAAGTGGCTGGAGACACTGGTAGGTGTAACGCTGTTCATGCATCTGACCTTCCTTTGACTTCAGTGGGGCTGCTCTGGCCTCTCGACTCCTTCGGGCTCCGGGGCTTGGCGGCGTAGCATGACCACGACGCTCTCAGCCTGCGTGCAGCCCTCTGCCCGCTTGCACCCGAGGCAGCAGCTCCCCGCCCTGGAGCACAAACGTGCAGCCCTGCCGGCATGAAACACTGCTCGCCGGCCTCTCCCAGGTCAAGAAGACTGCGATGGAGGGCAGGTGGGCGAGGGATCAGTCTGGGCCAGCGATCTCAGGCTGAGCCCCCTCCAGAGGCATCAGCTGAGCATAGTGTAGTGCAATGACCCCGCAAGCCATCGTCACAGAGCACCCCTCCCACCACAGCTCCAGGCACAGCGCAGGGGCAACGCTGTCCCAAAGCCAAGAGTGAGGTCAGATATCCTGGACAGAACCCCCATGTTTATGTAAAAAAGTGAGTGCAACTCAACGTGTCTCCTTCCCAAGGAAAATGGGGGTTCAGGGCAGCGTAGCCCCTGAAGTCCCACCCTACCCCATCGTTGTGTGGTCAGGGAGCAAGAGGGTGCCTTAGTGGGAATGAGCAGATTGGTTTTGTGCCTGCAGCGCGCAGCCAGGGCTGGAGCCACGCTGCACCAGAGACACCCTCGGCCTCCTGCAACCAGCCTTGTGGCTCCCCGGCCTTGCTGATTGCTGGGCTCGTTCCTGTCAGTTCTTGTCTGCAGCTGGTGGTGGCTGTTTAATTTCCCAAGCTGCTTGCTAGGCAAGAGCAAATTGCCTGCTGGAATCAAGCGAGATTGGATATGTGTTCTACTGGGACAGCCACTTCCTAGGGTGTTTTTAAAAGAAAAAGACAACCCCCAAAGCTTTCAGAGGCAGGTTAAAGGTTGCTCAGCTCCTCAAGGCTCCAATTTAGATCACGATCAGCTTTTTCTCACTGTGAAGGTAAAGGACAGAAGGGGAGTAATTTCTGGCCGTGTCCTGAGAGCTCTTCTCCTCCCAGATGTGCATCTGGCAGCTCCCATCCAGGCCCTGCTGCAAGCGTAGCACCTCATGCTCAGCTGCTCCTCAGCATCAGTTGCAGAAAGGGCTGCAGCAGAGGTGAGCATTAATCTTGCTTTTGTTTCCAGGCTCTGTGACACTAAAACTCATGGAGAGAGCAGCTGCTCTGAGGGTCTACGCTTGGAGCTGGGCGTTCAGGTCTAACGCTGCTCCTCTTCTGGAGACCACCACTCTCCTCTGCTCCACCTGCAAAACGGTGGTGATCCCTCTGCCAGTGCTGCTCCCGTCTCTGTCCAGTGAAGCCTGAAAACGGGGCTGACAGAACTGGGAGCTGCAGTTCTCTTCTTTAGCAAACCAGGTATGGAAAGCAGCACAGCTCCAGAACTCCGGGCCGTCTAGGACCTTTGCACCTCTTACAGGGTGCTGTGCTTTCCCTCGTCTCTTGCTTCCGTTGCGTGGACGCACATGCATTGCCCTGTACAGCAAGCTCTGCTCTCGCACGCCGTCCCAGGGCGCCAGGATTCAGTGCTAATCGCTGGGCTGACTTGATTTTTAATGGCAGAATGAGGCAAGTGCCGTGCCTTGGCAGGACCTCAGCTTCCTTCCTCAGCAGTGCTGGGAGGAGGAGGAGGTGGCAGAGGAAGAGGAGGTGGAGGCGGAGGACAAGGAGGTGGAGGCGGAGGAGAAGGAGGTGTGCTCCAGGCTGTGCATCATCCCTTGCTCTTCAGGGGGCAAGGAAGAGTGGATAGGAGCTTGTGGGATGCTGGTGGGAACACGTGGGCATTTGATGCATCATGGGACAACCAACCACAACAACTCACAATACTTAGTGAATTTTAATTATTTTTATGACTTTGCATAAGCAAAAGGTGGGGCATGCCTCGCTACAGACTGGAAGGGTTTGGGGTCCTCCATGAACAGCCCATGGGCAGAGGAGGGTTGCCAGGTTCAGCCTTACCTGTGGCAGCTTGGAGCTGGTGTCAGGTCTTGTGCTGCGGTGCCCTCGCTACGGGTGGGAATGGGGGACCCGGTGCTAGGGAAGGCTGCAATGGCTGCAGCGATGGTGGCTCTGGGTGCTCCTTCACCTGTCGATAGCTGGTCACAGCACGACTGCTGTGTCCCCTGACATCGGCCTGCTTTGGCCCCCTCTCACCAGGGCACCAGGGGAGGGCATGAGATGGTGATGCAGCTCCTCAGAGTGGGTCTCAGAACACCTCAGTCCTGTGTTATGGGGGATTTGTGTCGTTATTCTGTCCACAGCGTGGCTATTCTGGTCCCTCCGTGGCCACACAAGCTGAGGTGACTGGCTGCTTGGAGGGAGCTGGGTGATGGAGGAGGCTGGACATGGTGCTCGGAGGAGCCCCTGTCCAAGGCTCTAGGTGATGGTCCCAGACATGCTGCCGTTTACACTTGGTGACAGAGGCTTTGCTGGTCTTTGTCCCCCATCCTGTGGGGCTGGAGCCTGGCTGGCAAGAAGGGATTCAGCGATACGGAGTGGGTCTTCTGACGCTCTGGAAAGGCATCTTTTTGGTGCACCTTGCCCCAGGTTGCCTTCCCTCAGCCCATCCTAGACCCTCCTGCATGTGATACCTGCTGGTTGTGCGGCACTGCCACTCCTGCTGTGGGCAGACCTCCTGCGCACCCAGGGCACAGGGCCCCTATCCATGGGACAGCCCCACACAACCAAAACAGAGGAGGATGACGCCGTCTCCAGGCAAAGGATGAAGCATCCCTTCCCCGCTGCTGAGCAAGGGGAAGACTTCAGGGGTCCTCACAGGAGACAGGCTGCTGCGTGGTGACCAAGCATGGTGTTAGGAGGTTGATCGCAGGTGACCGCAGCCGATACGCAGACTGGAGAGAGACCCTGAGGGCAAGCACGGAGCTGCTAGAAGCCCTGTGCCAGGCACAGCTTCTTGGGAAGCTGGCAGGGTAGCTCAAGTGGTGCTTTCCCGTTTCTCTGCAAGTAGTGGATGAACCAGAGAGGGAAGACTGTGAGAAGGCAGCCTCATTTCTTTCAATAGCCTGCTCTGCAGCACATGATGTTTTTAATACTTTCAATTAAGCCAGGCAGAGGAAGCTAACTATCACAGGGTATTATGGAAAATTGAGGAGTTCCGCACTCTGCACAAAACCTGAGCAGCTGAGCGGTGCCTTTGAATGAAGTGCAGAAATCAACGGCGAGCACAGAAGAGTCTGTGGCTCTTGGAAATCTAAAGAGGCGATATTGCCAGGGCATAACGGATCCCTGATACAAGATGAGATCTTTTACTGATTCAGAGATGGGAAAAAAAGCTCAGAAAGCCACCAGAAGGACACAGAATTAACCCCAAACCAATCAGAATTCACTCACCAAAGGAAAACATGCAAGCTGGCTCATGGAGCATGATTTGCCCTGACACTCTTGGCCTGATAGAGGAGAGGACACTAGCTCAGAGTTTACAAACAGCAGCGCACAGGTCCACAGGCACTGGAATCGAAGTGATGGATGTAAAATGGCTGTGAAGGGTGACAGGCGACCTCCCTCTGCAAGGAGTTGCCCAGGGTGGGGAGGAAGGATCTGGTTCAGCCGTCGCTTGCAGGAGGAGGGCTCTGGCTGGGCGATGTGCACCACAGCAGCGGCAGGGAAGCATGAGAAGCATTTTTACAAACCGAAGGATAAGATAAAGCCAGTCTCCCTTCCCTGGTCACTGCTGAGGTCAAGGACGGCTGAAGGAATAGCGTAACTTTGTCTGCAAGAAAACATGCTCTGCTGCCTCTGCCAGTTCCCTGCCCCCCGAATCAGCTCCTGTGCTGGTTGGATCTGCAGCATCTGGGAGATGCCCTTAGGGAAAGCGAGAACATGGCTTGGAGGATTCACAATCTCCAAAAAGAGGTGGTTTCTTCAGCGTACCCTGACATTACCTTCAGCTCTGAGGTGCTTCACAGAAAATTCTCTATTCAGGAGAGCATGGCATGGCCCAGGTTCTCCACTGATGAAAATTTGGTCTAAGAGAAACCATCAAAGACCACGACCAGCCTTCTTCAAAGTGTTGGGAAGAGTCAGGCCTGATGAGCTAAACTAATGAAAAGGATATGCTCAGTAAATAACATGCCTGGGACAGTGATGGACAGAGGGAGGTGCCAGACTTGGCTCTGAGCGATCACTGGAAAACACCAATTACACCAGCAGGAGTGAGGTCTGGCCCAGTTAGCAGCTGTGGGATGTCGCCTAACCTCATCTCAACCACCAGGAACCCCAAACCGAGCTGAGCAGTGGGGGCTGTGCTGTCTGCTGCGACTGCTGGAGGGTTTCCACTGCAGAGTGGGGCAGGCTCACCTCAGGGCTTCGAGGCTGGGGTACCTGGTGGAGGGAGCTGGGTTTCCCAGATCTCTTCTAGATGGTGCTCGACCGAGGGCTGAATTAAGCAGTGAGAGAGGAGTCAGAGAGGGCAGGATGGAGCTGTGGCCACCAGTCCTGGGCTCTGTGTGTTGCCAACACCTGCCACCCACTGCCTGAGGTGCTGGTCTGCACCATGAGGCATCCTCACCAACACCCTTTTGGGGTACCAGAGCTGAGATTCGTCCCTGCGGTTACCAAGGGGCTGTCTGATCGCTGAGGTGGCTTCAGATGAAGTATCTGCCAGCTTCCAATGCCACCCCGCAGCAGGGTGGCCACGTGCTCTGCCAGAAGCTGCTGCTATCAGAAAGGGGAGAATGGGAAGTGCGACTGCCTGGAAAACACCGTGGGCGAGGGAGTGGGGACGGCGAGGCTTGGGGCGACGTGGGCAGTGGCACATTTCTGTCGCTGTATTTGCAATGCCCTTCTCCCCCTTCTGCATGACTGCTGCTGGAGCTCAGTGCTGGAGGAGCCCCTGTGTCCCCCTCTCAGACCGGGGGGTTCCTGCTTGCCACCCAGCTCATCCGTTTCATTTGGGTCTCTCTGTCCTTTATATACAAACTTTAGTCTCCCACGGGCACAAATACTACCAGCACAGCTTGACGTTGTTTCCTGAAAACTCCAAAGAAAGACAAACCCAACAATTTTGCTTTTTCTCATGGTCTAGTTGAAGACCAGGGTCCCGTCCTGGAGGAATCAGGGAGTCCTCAGGCTCAGGCATGGAGTACAATGTAACATGGAGATGTCAGAATCAGTCCATGGGGGGGTAGGGGTGGGGAGTAACAGCAAACACGCCCTATCCCAAGGGACAGTGTTGGATGGACTTTGAGGACTTGGGTTCCTACCCCAAGCTCAACCCAGCTCTGGCATTTGGGAGATGAGCTGCAACTTGCACTGCAGCCAGGCTGGCCCAGCTGCCTCCCACGCTGCTCCGAGTGCTCCTTCCACGTGTGTTTCTCCGGTATTGCTGTTGTCACCAACACACTTCCCAGGCAACAGTTATTTGGAAGCAAAATGACTATTAGCTAACAGACATTGGGGCAATATTTGTCTTCCGTAGGAGTTAAACAAGCCCATGCGCCTTGTCCTTAGATTGCTGCTGGTTGCTAAGTCTCGGTGGGCTGCAGAGTCCCATCCATGCCTGGTAGGAGTCCAAAAGAGCCTTTAATTGGCAGGATGGGTGTCAGAAGAGGGTGTCCCCCCTTGTGCTATCAGTTCCTGGGCTCCCCTGATGGATCCCTGCTGTATGTCAGCCACGGGGCGTTACCTGTGTGGACCAGGGTGACATTTCTTGGTCTCTCACACCTGGACAGCCAGGCTCTTTGGAGGAGTATCTCTTGGGTTGTGTACCTATGTTGACACGTGGGGGGTGGGCAGCTTCGCCCCGTCACACCAAGGCTGCCAAAAGCAGTTTTCTGGCCCCTAAGCAGAGGGATATTGCTTTGTGGGGGCTTGACAGGCACAGCTGAAAGTGCCAGAGCCACCTTCTCTGCCAGGCTTGTGAGCCGTGTTTTGCCATCCCAGCATCCGCCCGGGTGGGTCCTGAGAGCATCCCCCCGTAAGGAGGCTGGTCCGGCAAGGCTCAGGGCCAGCGGAGGGTGGGCTCTGGCTTTTGGGGCCCTTGGACGGTGTTGCAGGGAGGCTTGGCGAGGGCTGATCCCCTGCCCCGTCGCAGCCGTGTCTGCACCCGGCAGAGCCCCTCTCCCCGGGGACCCTGACCCGAGGGCTGGCTTGCTGGCTCAAGCCCTGACCTGCTTTGCTGCCGTGGGTTTGCTGGGTGGTCACTGGGCTGTGTCTGACCCCAGTTACCATTGCCACACCTGACCCTGACCCTGCCTCGCAGACTCGCCTTCCCGGCTTGGCCTTGGACCAGTCTCATCACCAGCGACTTGCCTGAGGACCACGACTCTTGGCTGAAGCTGGCTGCCGTTCCTGCCCTACTCCCTTGCTCGGGTACCGTGGGACAGACCCCTGCTGACGAAGCCCCTGCCCACCAGCCGTGTTGCCCACCCTCGCTGCGCCCTGGCAGGCATTGCCATATAGCACAACACCGAAAGGATTATTTTTCTTTGACCTGTGATGCAAAATGGATATAGGAATGAGCCGAAACCTTGCTTTACAGAATATACCAGGTGAAAAAAATATGGCTTTGTGCATCTGACAGGACAAGGAGCAATGGCCCTTGATAGGACAAGGAGCAATGGCTTTAACCTAAGAAACGGTAGATTTAGACTGGATATAAGGAAGAAATTTTTCACTATAAGGGTGGTGAAACACTGGAACAGATTGTCCAGAGAAGTAGTGGAAGCCCCATCCCTGGGAACATCCCAGGCCAGGTTGGGAGGGCTCTGAGCACCCTGATCCAGTTGAAGCTGTCCCTGCTCGCTGCGGGGGGGTTGGGCTGGATGGCCTCTGAAGGTCCCATCCAACCCAAATCATTCTGTGATTCTGTGATTCTGTGATTCTATGATCTGGCTAGGAATTCCTGCTCTGGTTCTGGCTGGGTTTTGCAGCTGGGGGAGGCATGCGTGGGCAAGCATGGGTTTGCCTTGCAGCTTGTTATCAAAGATTTGGGATAAGGAGTCACACAACGACCTCTCACACGCACTGCACAATACCCAGTGCCTTCCTGGACTGTGGGCTACGTGCTAGGCACTGCATATTTGCTATGAAAAGAGCAGGTACCACTCCAGAGAGTGGGGGTGGGAATACCTGTGGCAGAGGAAAGGAACTTCAAAGCTCAAGGCTTTGCTGCCAGAAGAGTGGAGGATGCTCAGGGAGAAGTGTAAGAAACATGACTAGCCCCAGATGCCTTCTCCAGCTGCCTCACTGAGGTGTTGCTGCTTGCTGAGAGACTTCTGAGCTGGAGTGCAGACCAGCGTCTCGGATGTTGGGCTTAGCCCACCTTGAATCCCTTTGTTCTCTTTGCCAACACGATGCCCTGTGACAGGGATGTCCAGAATTTCCTCACACATTTATATGGACAGATCCTTCCTTTTGCCTCTTTTAAACCTTCTGTGTGGCAGCTTCTTTGCTGGCTGAGCTCCTGCGTTGTGAGAGAGGGTGAATAACTGTCGCTGACTTGCGTTCCTGTCCTCCTCATCTCCCATCTGCGCCCCAAGGACCCTGCAGGAGCAGGTCCCAGCCACCAGACAACATTTGACTTTTCTGATGGGACAATTCCCTTCAATTATTTTTTTTTTCCCAGAACAAAGCCTTTTGTATTCCTGAGCCTGTGAAGGTATGGAAGAGCGCAGGGCGGTCTGCGGTCTGGTTAATGCGCACACCAGGCAAGCAGCGTTATGGCTTTCTGCAGAAGGTACCGGGGCCCACGCCAGAGCCGACGCCGGGAGGTGCCCTGCCCTTCCCTCCCCACCTCCCTGCGCTGGCCAACCCCTTCTCTCCTGGTCTCTCCCACTTCGGCTCTGGGGAGGCCAGCCCTGGATTGCACGGCGAGACAAAACCCTGCTGAGCTGGCTGAAATGAAGCCAGCTGTACGTGAGAGAAGGAGCCTGGACTGAGCGTGAAATGGCTCTGTGCCTCCCCAGTAGCAAATTTCTGGGTTGTCCGAGCCATTTACAGGTGTTTTCCTGCTGAAGTCTTCCTATCCTGCAATACGATAGTAGCTAAAAAAAAATGATGAATAGTAAAATCAGTTTTATCCATTAATTCCATCTCTCGGGCACGCGCTCACGTACGGAGTACGACAATCTCACGTTATGTGACAGGCAAGAGGCTGCAAGGCGAGCAGATCTCCGGGTCTGCCGGCAGGAAGGTGAATCACCAGCTAGACGGCTTCAGGCAGGCAACTGCCAGGCGAGCACATGGCTGGATAAACAGAGGTGCGGGAGCCGAGCAGGAGGTGGAAAAGCATTAAAGATCCTTTCATGGTTCATCTGGAGTGCAATAAATAAGACTCTCACCAAGAGCGGCGAGCACATCGCTCTGCGGTCGGCAGGAGGGTGAGCGATGTACCGTTGGCGTGATCTATATGGAGGGACGATACGGTCCCTGATTAATAAAGCCAAAGACGTTTGTCTCCTGCGCTTCCGAAGCAGGTCATGCTGAACTGGGAGAGGAGACGTGCAGAAAAAGGGAGGGGCTCAGCTCCGCAGAGCCAAAATTTCCGGTACACCGTTTTTCCACTTCTGAGATTTTTGTTCTTAAAATTGAGCCTTTTCTCTGAGATTCACAAAATGGATGTTTCCGTGCCAAGACCAATCCAAATCACACTTAAAAATTTTATTTTTTTTTTTATGCTTTCCCCAGTGATTAGAGAAACGGGCCGTTTTTAATGTAAATATTTGCAACATTTTGCAGATCTGTTGTGAAAACAGGATGACTCTTGCATTCCTAATGAGGAGTGAGGAGACTGGCGGAGAGCGTTTCCCTGTTTCGTGCCTGTGTCCGTCACTCTGCGAGTGGAAAAAAGAGACGTATGCAGGTGTAAAGGCAAGCAGAGAAATCAAGCTGTAGGAAAAGAGCGTGTCGTGAATGGGCGGGTGAGGGACAGAAAAGAGGAGAAATAGGGTGGAGTCTGGGCAAAGCGTATGTAAAAGCAGTGGAGAACCCGGATAGAAAAATCCACAGAGGGGTGGCAGACTGAGCGCGGGAGGAAGCCCTCTGCGTCGAACACCTTCCTTGCGCCTGAGGACCTCACCGTGTCCCTTCCAGCGCAGATCACGATCTCACTGCCATGCCCAGCTGCCCCAGCATCGCCCAGCGCGAAGAGGAGCAGCGGGCTGTGTGTCGCCGGGTTTCCTCCGAGGAGAGCGGAGAGCACGTGCTGTGCTGCTCTCCCAGCAGAGCCGACCGCCGAGCGGCTGCTCTCGAGGTGACGCCAACGGCCGGGACATGGCGCGGGGCGGAAGGGCTCAGCGGCGGCCGTGCCCTCAGATTCGAAGATCCCCTCTGTCACCTCCATCCGAAGGGTCTTGCAGCGGGCGAGGAGAGCTCGGTCTCGTGTCTCCGCGCGCTGGGGCTGCACAAACACTTTGCCTACAACGCTCTCCATCGGAGCTCAGGGGTGGATGGGAGACGAGAAGCACCCAAACCCACCCACCACCCAACCCTGCCGAGTCCTGAGGTTTTTTTCATTTTCAAAGTTTCACTTGGGAAACAACACTTGCACTCAAAACTGGTTTTAATTTCAAGACTCTCATTTTCAGCTTGGCATCGCTGTTATTCTTTTGATGTAGTGGTCCAGTGCACACGTCATATCAAAAGGCACATCACAGCGTGTAAAAACACCACTGATACATCCTAATAAATGGAATTGTTTCGTAGGGAAATGTTTTGACACTCTGAACAAGATAGGAGGAAAAGTGCACAGTGTACTCATTAGAGGACCAGCAGCTTTCAGTGTATTAAATAATGATTTTAAGCTAACGCAGAGCTATTGTGTCAAAGTATTTCATTAAAACACAGCGAAACACTTTGATCTAGAAAGTAAGATGTTTCAATCAATGCTAAGTAAAAGCTGTTCAGAATGATGTAAAATAAATACAGGAACGTGAATAAAATAATGAAAGAGCTGGCATGCTCTGCCCCAGTGCGTGCCTGATGCGTGTTAGGCAGTACTGCCGCTGACGCATCTGGGGTGAGAGAAACGTAAAGAAATATGGTTGGCGTTCTGGGGAAATGATCACATTAATATTTTATTTTAAAATTTATTTGTGTGTTTGATTTTAATTATTTATTTATTAAGAATAATAGTAAGAAATAATTATTTAGTTAGCTTGCACTTTTGCTTTCCAAACTATATTTGTTCCCTAATTGCTCATGTTATAGGACAGCTTTTTTTCCCTGAACTAGAATTAACGTGGGTTTCAAGCTGTGAGGGTTCCTTAGGAAGGGCGGTTTCCGAGGTGCAGAGGGATGAGAACTGGTGCGTCCTCCTCTCCCTTGAGCCTGGCGCTCCTGGCAGGGGCGGCAGGGACACGGGGCCGGCGCGGGCGCTGCTGCCGTCCCTCCCCAGGCTCCTGCCCCGTGCAGCAGCGGGTTCCCGATCTGCCGGGATCCACCACGGACCCACGGCGTCGTTCGAGAAAGCAGCATCCAACAGAGTCTCGATCAGCCTCTGGCTTTGCCTGCTGGCCCTAATTCTGCTCCTCATTCACGGGTGCCAAGCCCAGCCCCGTCGAGAGGCTGCGGCGTTACGCTGGGGGCACCCCGAGCTCCCCCAGCGCAGAGCTGAGCCTCCCAGCCCGTCACTCCTCGCACCCGTGGCTGGAGGACCCGTCTCCCGCTCCACGCGCTGAGGAGGAGCAGCAGGCAGCCTGGGGCGAGCTGCGTGCCTTGGAGTCCATCCCGGCTGCTCCGGTGGCTCACGGAGATCCAGAGAACCTTGGTACCGGGCTGCAACCTCACAACGTCACCAGGTGCTCGTCTCCTCCCAAGCCCAAGCCACAGCTCCGTCACTTTTCCCGTCCTGAGCAGTGCTGTGGCCACCGGCTCCTACCTGGACACCTGCAGCACCGTGGTTGTCCGAAAAGCGGGTTCTTTCACCCAGCGTGCAGTAAGCCAACCCTCACCCGCTCAGGAGAGAAATTGTTTTATTCAGGCCTGGGTGCTCGGTGGACTTTTCCACAAATCAAGCACACCCAGTGCCGGCTTCTTCATTACCTTTATACATTAATTTCATGCATATTCTACCTATCTAATACATATTCATTCTGATCTATGTAAGTTGTGCAACTAATTGGCGTCGTTCTTTTTGGCTCCTCTGCACATGTCTTCCTCCTTTCCGGGGGTCTCTGGGGGTCTTCGGCGCTCCTCCCGGATGAAGTACCCTAACTCCTCTTATTCCATATATGGTCACACATCACCTAAGGACAACTTTAGGCTGCTTTCTCTTGCCAGCTTGCTTTCGTTGCTTCAGGAAGGAGAATTTGTCTTTGATTAAACGGGTAGTGTAGATGGCCAAGATATTCTGTCTCTGAGCTGAGGCGAAGCTTTAACACGATTCTGGTCAGGCACTACTTGATTGAAGAAATGCTGCTTAAACACAAACAGTACCCCTGCTTTCCAAGGGAAGAACTCCTCCTGGTACACCGTCAGGACAGAATTCTCGCTGGTGGACTTTGCACCGAGCGGTCCCCGGCGAGCTCCCCGTGGCAGCTGGGGTGTCCTGCTGCCCAGCCTCCCTGGCCAGAAGGCCATCCTGGTGTTTTCTGTTCCACTGGGTTTTTCATCTATATGCTAAGCAGGTAATCCTGGCTGGTAGACGTAACCCGTTCATCTTGCCTCGGCTGGGGATCCATCCGTTTCTTCCTCCGGTTCTGCAGGGCTGTGCCAGAACTTCCCCCTGGAGCTGGGAAAGCACCGAGAGGCTACAAATTCATCAGGGGGACAGCACCAGCGTCCCGATTACTCACACAGGTAGGCAGAGCCGCATTTCTTGGACACACACCCAGGCAGACCCTTCAACCTCTCAGGCACTGTGGCCTCAGCGGGGTGGACGGACACACTGACCTCCCCCACGGACGCGTGCCCAGCAGACCGACCCCACGGAGATGTCGGACCAGAGCACCCAGCCTCCCCAACCCACCTCGGCCCGGGATGAGACCGGGAGCTCCTGAAGAGGCGGAGGAGTGCAGCGGCGCGAAGCCTCAGCGGGGCTCACAGGGCTGCTGGGCAGGGGGGATGCTCTGCACAGCCAATTCTGACCGCTGCATTCGAAATGATGCTGAAAGGATGAAGGGGCCGTTTTCCATCCGGGCGAGAGTTTCTGCGGGATCCACTGTCGCGGCGTGCGGGTGCTTGCCCCCGTGAAGGGCAGGAGCGATCCCTGTGCCCGTGAAGCAATGCCCGCAGGATCACTTCTGGCTCCATCTGCAGCAGCGCAGAAGGGTTGCAGCAGGCAAGCTCCGGCTACACCGTCCAGCTAGGGCGACTGCATCCCAGTTCAGTGGCCTCAGCTCCAGGGACATCCTGCAGAGTCACCCTGGGGGGACCGAGAAGACCACGGGCTGTGCCTGAAGCACCAAGGATGGTGCCTGCCTGGGTACCCCAGTGCAAAGTGCTATTTGGCTCAGCTTGTCCCCAAGCCACTCCTGCCTTGCTGCTCCCCTGGAGACCCCACACCCCAGTGGCACCTCCGCAACCTTGCGTGGGCTTCGGAGCACGCGCTGCTTCTCCGTACAAGGCTCGGAAGGGATGCTGGGCGCTGCTGGAGCTGCTAGCTTTCGTGCACCCAGTCCTGCACAGGCAGCAGCAGCCATCAGGAGATGTATAGATTTTCAGTTAAGGAGAAATAATGCCTGTCAGTGAAAAAAATGTATATGTAACTAAAAATGGCAAGATCATTTAGGAAAACCTGCTTTTCTTCCTTTGGCTTGAGTCTCTCGTTGGTGTCAATGCCTTCAACACAGAAGGTGGATTTAAAGGTTCCTGTGAGTTTTGAAGATTCAGAATAATGGATCTGGTATAAAAGGAGCACAGCCCTCGTAGCGCATGCCTGGGCTGGTCTGTCCCTGCTGTGAGTCAGTCCCGCGTGTCCCTGGACGCCGGCAGGGCTGTCCCTCTGCACGTCAGGACCAGGCGACGTCCCTGGACTGTGCTGGCGGTGGCCCTGGCAGGGCTGGGAGCTGCCGGAGCTGCTCCCATGCCGCTGCTCGCTGCAGACCGTGTGGGTTCCCACCAGCCTCAGGCGTGCTGGGGACTCGCTGACTTCTCCTCCCCAGCCATCTGACTCTTCAGGGCTCAGCGTTTTCAGCTCAGGGACTTCATGAGCCGGTTTCTGCATATTTGATAAGCTGCCTGTGGATTTCATTTATTTCCATTTATTTATTTTTTTACCCTTGTTACTCTTGAACCCTCATAAATTTCTTTTTCAAGCAGTTTTCTGGTCTCCATCTCTGCCTGTTCCTCTTCATGGAAGGGGTACCACAGCTCTGCCTCCTTCACAGCACCTTGGGTGGGTTTGTACCTCACAGCTGTCGGCTTCAGTTGAAGTAAGACGCTGCGAGCTTTTCCGGGTCTAATTCCTGCGTGCAGAGGGGAACAGAACTGCAGTCAGTGCTCAAGAGGTGGCTTTCAGCTTGCACGGTGGCTTTGCCATCTCCTTTCTTCTGACTGTGTTGCTGGAAAGGGCACGGCTCCCCCGGCTGCACGGCTGCCTCGAGCTTCGCGCTGCTGGGGCTGAGACCAAGCTGCGCCACAGCCACTGGGACCAGTTCCAGCTAAAGCCAGCTCCAGGCCCCTGACCCACAGGAGCTCCGGGATGTGGACACCCAAAGCGGCTTCACTGCCCGGGATGCTGAAGCCAGAAAGGCGGCGGTGAGCTCCGCACCCAGGCCACGCGTCGTCTGAAGGAGCCTGGAGCCCAGCAGCTCCTGAGACACCACGCTCTTCCCTGTGTTTTACAACAGCCTATTCCATCTCAAAAATGTGCCTTGCGTGCTTTCTGTGTCTGAAAAATAAAAAAAATAAAAGCGTGGTATCTCCACCCTGCAGGGAGATAATTAAGACCAATAATGATCCGTGTTGTAAGTGATTTTAAATACAAAGCACAGCTATTTCTATTTCATTTAGGCTTTTATAAAGCTTTTATAGGCTTTTACAAAGCTTATAGTTGGCTTTTTTAGAGAATTAACCGTAGGCCCTAGCCTACAGGATGCTGATGTTGCCTCCTCAAACCAGCCACACCCTCCCACCCTGCACCAAGCCCCTCTAGTCAGGGGACACCTCTCCATCCGTTTCACAAAACACCTCGTAAGGTTTCTAGATTTTCCTCCGCACTGGTGTTAAGCTAATTGCTCTGTGCTAGCTCAGTGCTCCCACATGTTGTGTTTGCTGCTTCCCAGGCCCTGGAAATCCTGCTTTTCTCGAGGGAACCCAAACCTGATGCTTACCTGGAAGCTGCACGTCTCCGGTCTCCAGCTAAAAGCTGGTTGTTTCCCCGGCTGTGTTTTCCCAGAGCAGTACCCTGCAAAAGGGGAAGCACAACCGGATTTTCTTTTTCTTTGCTTTGGTCAGGAATGGTTTCTGGAGATGCGATCTGGAGATGGGGTCTGGAGATGGGATCTGATGGGATCTGGAGATTTCAGAAAGGCCAAAAGATGCTGAAGGATGAGAATGGAGCAAACCCAGGCCATGGCCACATGACCATGCCAGAGGGTTGAAGCTGCAACACCTCCCAGGCTCTGAGCTCTGCCCACAAGGCATGGCTCTGCCCCACCAGCCCCGTGCAGTGCGGGCAGCGGCGGCAGGTCTCACAGTGGTGGCAGGTCTTGCAGTGGTGGCAGGTCTCACAGTGGTGGCAGGACTCGCAGTGGTGGCAGGGCTTGCAGTGGTGGCAGGACTTGCAGTGGTGGCAGGTCTCGCAGTGGTGACAGGTCTCAGTGGCGGCAGGTCTCGCAGCGGTGGCAGGTCTCACACTGGTGGAAATTCTTGCAGTGGTGGTAGGTCTCACAGTGGTGGCAGGCCTTGCAGCAGTGGCAGGGCTCGCAGTGGTGGCAGGACTCGCAGTGGTGGCAGGGCTCGCAGTGGTGGCAGGACTCGCAGTGGTGGCAGGTATCACAGTGGTGGCAGGACTCGCAGTGGTGGCAGGACTCGCAGTGGTGGCAGGTATCACAGTGGTGGCAGGACTCGCAGTGGTGACAGGTCTCGCAGTGGTGGAAATTCTTGCAGTGGTGGTAGGTGTCATAGTGGTGGCAGGACTCGCAGTGGTGGCAGGACTCGCAGCGGTGGCAGGTCTTGCAGTGGTGGCAGGTCTCGCAGCGGTGGCAGGTCTCACAGTGGTCGCAGGTCCCGTGTCCTTCAGGGCTCCACAGTGTCGGCGCTGCCCGCAGCAGGCGTTTGCGTTGGCAGCTTAGCTTGGGTGGGAGCATAGGTCTCCTGGCCACCACCATCTGCCACACCTGCACCTCCTGGGCCACCACTCACTGACGAGATGCAGCCTTCGCAGGGGATTTCTGCTGATCCGCGACTGATACGTTATTTGTAAAGCAGTTGTGTATCTGAACCAGGAAAAGGGGATTTTAATTCTTCTGTAGCAGCTAATTGGGTCTGACCATTGTGCACGTGAGAGATGCAAGGGTCCCGCTGTTGACCATTGAACATTTTTGCCTCACTGGTTACATTTTACAGCATGTGTGATGCAAGACCCTTCATCCCCTCAGGAACACAAAGGAAGGGTTATTCTCCTTCTGCTGTGAGCAGGAACGTCTCACGCTGGCCCCTGTCTCAGGGTTGCTTACTCCATCTGAGGAAAATAAGGTATCAAAGTCCTTTTTTTACAAGGTAACTGGAAAAGTTAAAAGCAAATGTGTTAGGTACAACCTGCCAATCAAACGTCTTCTGAGATCAGCTGAACATAGCATGGAAGGAGGCAGGCAACGCGGCGGAAAAGATTAGCCCAGCGCCGAGGGCTATTTGCTGCGGCAAAACATCCCCAAAATGGGCAGAGCCCCCGGCCCGGGGCGTGCGCAGCCACAGACGCGGCTGTAGATGCCTGCCCACCTCTGCTTTGCTCCCCAGATGACAGCCTCGTCATTTCCAAGCACGTTGGTTTGATTTCAGTCAGGTTGCAAAAATATTCATTTTATCCCTAGCTCAGACGTTGAAACTGAATGTCAGTTCGAAGCAGAAACCCAGAATTATTCTGTGAGAAAGTGCTAAAAAGAGGTTCTTCAAACTCTTGCCCAAAAATAAAACAAATTTTCCAGCGAGGCGGTTCGCTCCTGCAAGCACCCGTGCCCTGCTGCGTGCTCCCGCTCTGCCCGCAGCAGGGTCCGCTGCCGCTGCCCACCCCGCAGCGTGCCAGCTCGGGGCTTCACCGGGCGTCCCACCGTAGCTGCAGATCTCCGTCACCTCCCACCGCCCAACGCCCCGCGCCGCGCTGCCGGGGGGGTCTCCGCGCTTTTCCCCTCCCTTCCACTCTCCACGCCCTTGGCGTTCTTCTCGTGTGGCGAGAGCTTAGAAATGCAAACTCTAAAGGTTTAGATACCAGAACGCAGATACAACTGCCAACAACTATTATTTTTAACCTCTCCAAAACTGTAATCCAATGACATGGATTTAAAAAATAGTAATTTCTCTTATTGTACTTTCCAGTGAGGCTGGTTTTTTTCCTGCTTAGACTTCACCGTGGGGTTACCTCCTGCTTCTGCCAGGGGACTGGTGCCACGGCGAGCTGGGTTTATTGTGTCTCCCAGCCGAGCAGAACCAGGAACCGTGCTGGGTGAGAGCTGTGCTACCTTGGATGTACCAGCTGGCCCTCAGACCCAGCTTCCTGGCGTTGCGAACACCAGCTCCTGCAAGGAAACCCCATCTTCAGCAGGCACTGAGCAGTCACCAGCGCAGGATCCCGGCCCCGGGAGGAGGCACAGGTACCCAGGCGAGGGGGATGCTGCCTGGCTGGCACCAGCTGCAGACGATGCCCTGACGAAGTGAGGCTGTCAGCTTTTGCGCGCAGCCGGTCCCCGGCTCCAGGCCCCGGCATTTCCATCTCACGTGGGAAAGTGCCATGACGCTGCTGTCATTTCTGTGATTAGCACACTGGCTCTGCTGCGCCTGTTGTGTGCTCCAGTGAAGCCTTCCTCATTCCTGTTTCTGGGTCACATCCTCAACCTCCCTACTTACCAGGTTGCATCTATTTCTTTAACTGAACGCACTTCTGCTCCGCTGGTGCATCTATCTCACCTGCATCCTCCCTGGCAGAAACGTGGCTCGGTCCTGGCTGTTCGCATGCTGAGAGCTATTACCATGCCCACTGCAGCTGAGAGCAGTATATAAAAATACTGGGTTTTGGGGAGGGTGCGTAGATTTTGGGTGCATGGTTTTAATTAGAAATTGACATTTCTAAGCCTTTGGCTGCCAAGCAACGAGCATCTAGAAAATGATGTCAGTTGTGATATGTAGGTACCCAGCGTCCATCCTCGCTGCTGTATTTAAAGCCCCAGAAAGGGCCACCTCACCGTTCACTGCACAGGCGCTCATTGGTGGTGAAGTTGGGCGATCAGCTGCCTGGAAACCACGGCAGAGTGGCTGACCCATGACCCCGTCACCTCCCAGCACTGCTGGGGTAGCAGAGACTGAACATGAAATGACGTGGGAATGGAATTTGGTATCAGAGCCGGTGAGCTGCTCTGACGCTGCAGTCTGATCCCTGGCTGAACGGAGCCCCAGCTGCTCTCCGTGGGTCAAGCCCAGGACTTCCCATAGCTGAAGGACTTGGCCCCTTGCTCAGGGGGCAGATGGGAGCGCGCGGCTGCAGCCCGGAGCCCGTACAAACAGCATGCAGCAGGAGGCTGGGAGCACAGAGACGCTTGCTCAGCTCTGCAGGCGTTGTCATCCAGCCTCCCTGGCCTCATCCGTACAGAACGAGCAGCTTCCTCCTTATCTTTCCGTTCTGGAAGAGATTCTTGCCTCGAATTAGCTGACTGACTCACTGCACTCTTCACAAAACAGTGTTTTGTCCTTTCTTGCTTGCAGCACCTCCCCTAGAGCTCTTCAGCCGGGCTGGCAGCAGAGGAGAGCAGCAAGAGACGGTCTCGAGGAGCAAAGCTCTGCGAATGCTTTGGCATCTCGGGGGCATCCTGCTGGTCAGTCGGAGGTGCTGGTGGGTACAGCACCCTGCCCAGCCCTCGTGCCTCCGCGGCCCCAGGGGAAGCTGCTCCCCTGCTCAGCAGATGCAGAGCTGCCCGTTGGCTCTGCGTGGAGCGGGGCAGCAAGACGAGCTCCCGACTGACAGGAGGAAGGTTGGAGCTGAGTAACGGGAGGGTTGGAGCTGAGTAACGGGAGGGTTGGAGCTGCCCCATTCAGTTCCCTCTCCCTTTCCTGGGGTAGAAGAAAAGGCTCCGGGGTGACCTTAGAGCAGCTGCCAGTGCCTGAAGGGGCCGACAGGAAGGATGGAGAGGGGCTTTTCACAAGGGTGTTTAGTGACAGGACAAGGGGGAATGGCTGTAAACTAAAAGAGGGCAGATTTAGATTGGATATCAGGAAGAAATTCTTCACTATGAGGGTGGTGAGGCCCTGTCCCAGGTTGCCCAGAGAAGCTGTGGCTGCCCCCTCCCTGGCAGGGTTCAAGGCCAGGTTGGATGGAGCTCTGAGCAACCTGGGCTGGTGGAAGGGGTCCCTGCTCATGGCAGGGGGGTTGGA
>Ga0065711_1007051_pt1 | contig 20861 bp, 16 predicted proteins | sample Hoacrofraction12_FD_59098 | JGI IMG/M metagenome (GOLD analysis project Ga0065711, IMG submission 59098) | Hoatzin crop microbial communities from Cojedes, Venezuela - Epithelial fraction 12 v2 (version 2) | ecosystem: Host-associated > Birds > Digestive system > Esophagus > Crop | place...
CCAGGGAGGCTGTGGAGTCTCCTTCTCTGGAGATATTCCAGCCCCGCCTGGACGCGGTGCTGTGCAGCCTGCTCTGGGTGACCCTGCTTGGGCAGGGGGTTGGGCTGGATGATCCACAGAGGCCCCTTGCAAGCCCTACCATTCTGTGATTCTGTGAACATAAACGGCAAATGAAACATTGTTTGAGACACTTTGGGTTTTGGTTTTGAGTACGAGTTAAATTTAATTCAAAAATTTTTCTCTTTTAGTCTTCAATCATGAAGATCGGGGCCGATCGGGTCCGACATCGTTTTGCCCGCTCGGTTACTGCAGTTGGCACCGTTCTACCTGGCAGCGGCCATGTGGCTGAGAAGAGACGTCAGCGGGGACACGTCCGCCAGGCTCTTGCACATGGCCTGGTTCTTCTGCAGGGGATATCGTTCACCGGGCAGGTGGCTGCCTCTCGCCCCGAGCTCCAAACCAACGCACGTGGACCAGAAATCCAGCTTTGGCTTCTCGGGGAAGAAGTGGTGTTTCCAAAGTGACACCAGCCACAAAAACACGCCCTGCCTTCCCAGGCCATCTTCACTAATCAGTACGCTCTACTCACATCACATGCACGTTCTGTGCTAGAAAATGATGCACGAGGAGAAAAAAGCTCTCCACTAACAGCCAGCTTTACCCCAGACCAACCCCAGGCAGAACATGTCCCTTTTGGGGAAATCCATTCAGTTTTCAATCCTGTGTTCTGGTTCAGCACAGAACATGGTTGGAAAGCAAGGGCCTGCAGTTTCACCACCACTTCAGGCTCACCCAAGCACAGGCTGATTGAAGAAAAAGTCCAGCCCCCCCCTGGTTACGCACACTCCCGCACATTGCTCTGTGTCACCTCTAGCAGCTCGCTGTTGTGCAGCAGTGCGACTAATAAAGTGATACCCGAAAGGCAGAATTATTCAGAACATCAAAAGGCAGTTGTGCATCAAAAAAGGGCCTGTCCCTAATGATTCAGCTGCCTGAAACCGAGCTACTGATTGAAAAGACAAAGCAGGGAGAAAAAGAAGAGGAGAACAAAGCGGGCTGGAAGGCTGTTCGTGTGGAGGTGGCTGTAATTTAGGTAACAATCTCACAATGAAAGCAGTGACTCACTGAGGACATTTGAAAAGAAAAAGGCTTGAGGAAAAAATGTCTTTAAAATCATTTTACTTTAAGCAGCGAAAATGATAGCAAGCCTAGCGGGTTGTTTTGTTCTGCAAAGTGTCTTGCAATGCAGTCCTTAGATCAGGCGCTGGGAGAAAGGCATCTGCAACCCTACCACAGAAATCTGAAGGATAAGAAAAACGGTGATTCATTCCTGAAGGCTAGCTCTGGCTGGTGAAGATCAAATCGAACATGCTAGCAACCTGTCAGAGCTGCACTCCTGTCGATGTCTGCAGCCCTGCCTCCTGCTCATCTGCACACCAGAGAAACCCTGTATTTATTCCAGCAGAGAGGGGGACATGCAGCAAAGAACGCACTCCTGCCCAGACATACACAAGTCCCAGCTGGTTTAAATGCACAAAACCAGGGAAATTCCTTAAGTCAAGAAGTAATTTTTTTTCCCACAGTCGGCGAAACCTTGCTCTCCTCCTATCAAGACATGATTTACAATGTAAGCTGGGGTCCATTTGATAAAATCTTCCTCCTTTCCTAGCACAAAGCAAAAACCTGAGAAGTAACAGGAACAAACTGTCCAAACACCTGGCCTTTGGACCCCCTCCTCAGAACCACAACGATCTGGCAAGGCAGTCTTTGCTGATTTATTTTGTTAATTAAAATGACTGGATCAACAGATTGCTATCACTTTTACAAGGGCTATTGTTCCTGAACAGGAACAGAATTGCCCGCCTATAATTAATGCTTTGAAGGCTGCACAGCTTCCACTGTTCTTATATACATTATTGTAACAACATTTTGTACCTGTACACTGAAGTATTCATCAAGGACACTTCTGTACGGAGCTGTGACGCTCCTCTAGGTCTGGTGTATCAACACCAGACAGACATTTCCTTTCTCTGCATTCTCTTCTCACAGCAGCAGTTAGTAGAGTCAAAAAGCTCCGTTACAGCTGGAAACTCACAGCTTATGGGCCTTAAACTTCAAACACAGGTTAAAAAACCCTCACCCTCTTTGTACAACACTAGAATTTGCATCTCTTGGTAGCTGATGGTGTTTCATGGAAATGCAAAGCTCAGATAAATAGATTTCAAAGAAATGACAAAATCTGTCAATTCTCAGCAAAAATGCACCTCTGCAAATCAGACCCATGGGTGTGTGAAGAGACGTGTTTATGCAGTAACAACCGAGTTAGCACAGCTTAGGAAATGACTCCCTGTCAGCTGAGATGCAGCTGCTGGAACCCACCTCCGAGCTAAGCAGCTTGACTCTGCAGCCAGCAGGAGCAGGCAGTGTAGCTGGTCTGCTACCCTATCTCAGCTGACAGGCAGTAAAATAACTTCTGAAAACACATCAACTTCATCTTCTGCATTTGTGCAAACACGCCCTGGGAGCTACTGAAACATATACTACAGCTGCTGCATTTCCAGTAGTGTCATTCAGCGGCCGTGATCCGATCCACGCCGTGAAAAACTCTTGCTTATAATTTAAGACTCGAGATTATTCCACCCCTAGTTTTCTGTCAAGCACAAACCTGGTGCTCTGTTTCTGCAGCTGTTCAGATCTGTTGTGTCAGGCTACTGACGGTGCACGGATACAAACCCCTTTGCAAGCAATTTGCTCGTCAACGTATCTTTATGCTGGGAAAGCACGATGGGACTGCTCTGATCTGAGAGACAGAAGACAGTGACAAACTGCAGAAGAGCTCCCTTGCTCCTTGTGCCTTTAATCACCAGCGATGCTCTTCGCATCTCGTCAGAATTTTTGTTTTATTGATTCACTTGGAAGTCAGCTGCCGCACAGCCTGACCGGTCCAGGCAGTACGAAAGCATTTCGTTACGTTTCGACAGTACGGCAAATACAGTTTTAGGGCTTCTAAGGTCAGAACAGAAGTCCCACAGGGACACACCACGGTTCAAAACTAGAAGAACAACAGTCAAGTTTGTTCAAGAAATATCAACGGGTTAACTCTAGAAACAAATTTCATTTCAGAGCAGGTATCGTATGTCCGCGCTGCTCCGGTTTTACAAAGGAGATACTATCTGAACTCCCACATCTGACATCAAGCCAACACAAGCTGTGTCGCACGTGCTCCGGCTAATCGGACAGAGATGTCATCGTGTAACTAACACTCCATTCAGATGGGATTTGTAGTGTTTGCAGATCCAATTGCACACAGCCCTCGTATTAACGCCAGCAGAACCACAATCTGGACCTGGCACAGCAAGGTCTGCCAGGGAAAAGCTGAGGTACTTTGAGAAGTCTTTGCAGGCCAAAACACGCAAGTGCCTGGTCAACTCTGACCCTCCCCAGAGCGAGCTCCTAATTCCACCTACTCACAGACAGCAACTGCAGTATGAGAATCCCTCCCACTTGAAAGCAGCTGAAACACAAGACACCACAGCGTGAGAAGGCAGAAAGTCCGTCAGCCCAACCTTCAGCAGCTTTTGGGTTTTGTTTTCTAAACAGAGACCTTTTTTAAATTAAATTTCCTAATGAGAAAATCCAAGCTAGGGAGCAACACTTCTTTTGGAAGGAAAGTGCCATTTGGACGCGAAAGTTTTGTTACCTAATTCCCAGGTATGTTTCAGATCTTTTGAAAATTCAGTGTGAATCTCTCTGCTATAACATTTAGGGAGACCAGCAACATTAACACTGCGTAACAAATGCAGACACGGAAGCACAGGTTAGCTGGGTGCCTTGGCCAACTCAGCGGCAGCGTCTCGTCGACCGGCTTCCCCCAAATCCTCTCTGCTCTGCCTGATCTCGTTTCAGGGAGTGGAAGGAATGGGATGATTTGAGTAGCAGTGTCAGCTGCCTTGGAGGGGGTGCAGCAGAAGCTTCCACTAACATCAGGCCAGCTGTCGATCAAAGGGTCGCGGCTACCCCCAACTCGCACAGCTAGGTCGGGAGATAACTTCCTACGAAGACCACGTGTCTGCTCTAGCCCACGTCCATGCAGAAGGAGGAAGCCCTCTTACACCAACACAGGGACGCTCTTACATCCACGAGTAATCCTCTGCAGGCACAGCAGCCCGACAAACACGCTGCTGAGCCTCCTGACTTTAAGTTGTGCTGTCATGCCTGATGCTTGGGCCTACCTGAAAGCCATGTTTGCCTCTCCACCACGTGGTCAGCTCCTTCGGCGGCATATCGATAACGGACACGATGTCTCCCACCTGCAAAAGATGGGCAACGTCAGTCACGGCTCGCAGAGCGGCTAGGAGGAAAGCACAGTTCAAATAACCACGTTCTTCAGCGCTGCAAGGAACCGCACAACTTGTCAGCAACCGCGCCAGCGCCAGTGTGGAGACATCTGCCTCTGAACAAATTAAACCGTGAGGTTCAAGAGTGACTGCGTTATACAGCGTACGGGACACAGCTGCTCATAAGGAAACCATTCTGAGGAGCAGCAGGCTCAGAAGAGCTCCGATTAAACTGCAGACATAAGCAGTGACAGCGTGAAACTCTTTGGAAAATATTCCTGAGTAGCTGAACTCCTTTTATTACATGCCCTATACACGTGTATGTAAGCATCAACACATCGACACTTCCTTCCACAGCAGAAAGCTACTCCCTTCGTGGTTCACAGACCGAGACAGGCTTTTCTTCTTTAGGAAATGAACAGAGGAGGGGTGGGGCGGTGTCACGGCGTCAGGAAGGAAAATGACCAAGGAGGCCAAACAGGTCTTCTGAAGCTTTGCTCGCTCCCGTAAAAACCGTAACACTGCAACAGCTCAAATCAGTATAATCAACACTAAATTTGGCTTGATGGGAACCAAGATCTGTGTGGCCTCTACAACAGAAAATGAGATAGGCCAGGGCAGAAGGGGGAGAATCCTATATAACAACTGCAACTACATATAGCAAAAATTGTTCACGGTAACGCCCAGCTTTTACCCGATGTTTTTCTCAAAGCGCTTTACAAAGAAGGTAACACACCCCTATTTTTCAGACAGGGATAACTGAGACAGGGAAGTGCAGTGATTTCCTCAGGGGAACAGCAAACCAACAGCAAAGCAAATTTCCATGAAGGAAACTGCTGTCACCACAACGAGCAGAGAAGCCAGGTAGTCTCCTCGGTATCGGGGAGCAAATGCCAGCCAGCTACTTGTGCAACCGCTTCTTCGAAATTAACCACAGCCTAAGCATAAAGAGATCGTTTGCGTTAGGGCACGGAACGCAGCATGGCAAAACAGCTGATCGTATTCCACTTCTGCTCTGCCAAGGTTTCTCACTCGCAAAGCCACACGTGCCTTGGTTTCCCCGCTCGTACGCTGTGCCTCACAGCCACTTGTTGGACTGCGTGCCAGTTGCAAGGCCAAGTTACGGCCTGCTGGCTCCGAGCTGTAAGATTTACGAGCAGGGAGTGCCATCTCAGTGCTTTTATTAATACCGAGGCGCTGACAAACCGTCTGCATCCTGTACTGCGTGCATTTGAACTCGGCAGATGATACGTGCACACGTCTTTGTGATTAGTGCGGTTCTTCGGCGTACACTAATAATTGCCCCGGTTTTGAACATGAACAAAACCCTGGCAGCACTGGACTCTCACTATTATTTCTACTTCCTGCGCTGCGTGCTAAGAATGTGATCACAAAAGCTCCTTCAGGCACGAACTGTTTTTCTTCACACTTTTTTGTGTAACACTGGGAACACCCCGTTGCTAGTACCGCTGCACACAAACCATCAGAGCATAAAACGCCGCTTTCTGGGTGGGACAGACAACAGCCAGATACCCGAAGACCTCCAGGGTCCTTGCCCCACAGCAGCTCCTACTCTGCATCAACTAAGACTTTCAGAACAGTTTTAGATTATAACCTGTAATACATCCTTTAACTACTAAATTCTTGCCAGTCTGGTTCTTTGCTTTTCATGGGATCAGAAGATCTTAAAAACGGTTTTAGACACCGGCTTGCTAACAGAACACAGGCTGTGCAAAGTGGCCAATGACTAATTAAACTGGCATGTGTCCACAGACACAGATATGTGGCCAGTCTCCCTCAACAGACACAAACGTACTTTTAATACACTGTAAGGCACGAACTCCTCAGGGTCTGTGGCTGCTGAGGGACCAGGCTGGGGTACTCGGCAGTGCCTGTTTAATCAGAAGATGCTAATGCCAAGTAAAGCTGTATTTTAACGATGACTGAACTCCTCCCTGTATCTCACCCATTGCAAATCGAATATTTAAATGAATCTTCTAAGCTTCACCTCACAAAACATTCTGAAAGTGTCTAAATATATTCCTGATGTGCACACACACACAGACACACACATATTACGCTCTTCTGCATATGACAACGAGGAATGTAAGCTCTTTTAATTATTTACCTCAAAGGACAGTTCGTCTGCTGCCTGAGCAATATATCTCTTAATAACATGGGCAGCAGCAATAGCGGGAACATTAATCGATGATTCCTCATGGACTAGCAGGTGATTCCCCTTGTTATCAATCTGAAATAAAGAGCACAGGAGACTGTGAGGCAGCTGAGGACAGGCACGGAGGCATTTTCTTGGTGCTCACACGTGGCAGAGACTTGGAGCTGATCCACAGCGACAGCACAGCCTGGGGGCCCCCCGAGGAGAGCGGCACCGAGAGACAGTCAGAAAGCAAGAGGGACAACGATTCCTACAGAGTATTTCATACTCTGAAATTCGTACGTCCCCATCCCGCTAATGAGAAAAACGCTGTATTTGTGCATCTTTGTGTACAAACACTAACACGCCAGTGAATCTTTACACCTCCCTTTGACACCAAATCGTACTGTTTTCCCTGCAGTACTGAAAATGGCAATATGGAAGTGACTACAAAAATTCTCTGCAAAGTGGAATTAATGCTGGAGAAGAGGCACTGAGGTAAGCAGGAAATGCTGTCAAACCGAAAACTAGAGTTGCTTTCAGCTTTGTCCAACCCTTTTATCTCTTTTTGAAGAAAACATGGCTCCCATCCACTGCTGCGCAATCATCAGTCTACTTTCAAAATTCCTAGATTTTTGTGCTTGTGTAAAATTTTGTAGGATTCTCAGCTAATCAGAAAGGTTATTCTGTATTGCACGTGCAATAGGTCTGCTGTAACCTCCAGGTCCACTGTTTTGCTGCAAATTCTACAGTTTCATTTTTCTCTGTAGCTTCCTTCCTCCCTCCGTGCTGAGGTTTCCAAGATCTTCCTCATCCCACAGGATTTCATGGTGAGGAGGATATCAGCGGGGAAAATTGCAGGAAAACGCACTCAATCCTTATCATGATCATTTAAAAATGAACTGCAAGTCTAATAATAGCTGTTTCTATTCCTGGCGTGCAGCAACATCCTCAGGCAATGGAAAGACACACAGATCTCTACCCAAACTAATCAGCACTGCTGACACAGACAGGTGGCCTCCATCACTTGGCCCCGGTCTTTCCTGCACTCCTTGCCCAATAAAGTCTATTGTTTAAGATGGCAGAAAGATGATTAACAGAGAAACTAAAGCTGCAGCTGCAATTCTCAACCTACAAACAGTGCCACTGCAAGCACAACGCAGGCTCTGTGGAGCAGTTTAACCACCAGCGGTGGCAAACAGGAGCAGATATTGACTGTTTCTGCAGCTATCGCATGGAAAAATAATAAAAAAGAGAGCAGACAAACACCATAACTGAGACAGTTCCAATAGTTTTAGCAACTTGCCACGCTTGCAGTCTTGCCTTGCCAAAAAGGAGCGTGTGCCTTCTGCAGCCTATTACTCGGAGACTTCAGCCACGAACAGGACTTTATTGACCCAATCACTGCTTCACTCGCCTGCCACCTGCTTTTATTTGTGAATATCTGCAGAATAATATGTCGTTGGGGGACAATATCCAAGCAAGGGAGGAAAAAATCTCCTATATTCTTACCACGGGGTCTGACTCTGTTCTATACCTTCTGTGGCCACCTACGTGCTGGGAACAGGGGCATACAGCTTTTCGGATAGCATTTCAGGGACACCAACAGGTCTGGGAGGATTACACCTCTTTCTGGAAAGGCAGGAGCGTGCATTTGTGGCTTGCTCTGCTGCTAAGGTCAGGAAGGAAAGAACAACCCGAGCTTCATACCATACCTCCATCCATGTGAGAGCAGGCCCACAGTTTATCTTGTTGCCTGCGATGGCTGAGAGACGTGACAGGTAAGCCATCAGCATCTGGGTGACAAGCTGGAACAGAAAGAAACAGCCATACAGTTGTTCTACTAACACACCATAGGTTTGGAGAGGCTTCTTCAGGCCTGGAGAGATGATAAATTACCCATTGGCACAGGCAAGCGTTATAGAAATACATTCCCTTTTGCAAGGAAGTCTGTCATCTGAAGGACAGCAAACTACACACAGTCCTACAATGATTACACAAAAAATGTGCAAAGCTGCAGCTCCCTGTGAAACTAATAATGTTACTTTTATACAACATGTACATTGTTGTCATTTCCCTTTTCAAGATACCTTAAATCTAAAGCCTTCCTCTCACCATCAGTTTCACAGACCAACAAATCATTTGTATTCTGGCCATCAAACACATCCAAGAACCATTTAGTGAAACCAAACACCGGCTGCCACCACTCCCTTGCAAACCCTTCAGAAGGTGGCAACTCCGACTGCCCCCTTGGCAAAAGAGCAGCATTTCAAATAGCAGAGGAGGGTTTTAAAACACACATAGCAATGTCCCTTCTACAACAGCCAACTTGCTTTTGCTAAAGAGAAGCTTGTGGGGTCTTTCCAAAGCTTGACACTGACAGTGTTGTAAAGCTCTATTGCAGCCTAGAGTTTGTAGGACTGTTTAAACCGTTGTTCTCCTCCAACACCTGCTCAAATGTGGCCAATGCAAAACAAAAAGTCCGGTACGAGACACCACACAGCTGCAGAATTACACTTCACAGAGCAGCAGAGCTGTTCAACATCCTTACATCTTCTGTGCTTACAGACACAACGCAGGTTTTCAGGCTCATGCTATACGGTACGCATTAAAGCAGTTGTACAAATAAAGATGTAAGAGAGAGAATGCCTAAATATAATTTAGAAAAATAAACTCAGGAATTCACTGTCCTGAATATTACTACTTCTGCTGACTTCAGAGACTAGAAGTTTTAAATTCTCTTCAGAAATAACCTGCATGACACCAAAGCAACTAATTGAGTCTCTGATGAGCAATGGGACTGCAACCTCCTATATCCAATGGCAAAAGCCCTGTAGACTGCAGTGGGCTCCTGACTTCAGCCACTGCGTGTTGCTGAAAAGCGATCAATCCTCGCCCAGTCGGCACCGAAACAACACCGATTCTGATTTATAGATCCTGGATAGAATCTGCTTTGAACACTTATAACAGCCTCAACTTCCTCCTTTCCCTTTTCGTGGGCAGGCAACATTGGCTTTCCAACACAGCGTGTCAAGATTTCTCCGTACTTGTGCTTGATGGCAGGGGGCAAACATACAACTCCAGGTCCCAGGGATAAGTGACCTGAGAAATGAAGCAATGGGCACTGCTCATCACCGCGACACGCGCTCTTCCCGCAGACTGAGGCCAGCTTTGTTCTGCTCTACCAGCTCAAATAAGCTCTGTGGCTACACATGACACTGCCTCCCTCTCCACATCTTCCGAAATGATGCAGCCAAGATGCACCTGCTGCTTCCCAGGAGGTTATTTTGGACAGGAATAAATCTCCAAATTATCAACAAGCACGAAGCCGAAGGAAGCCCAGCGCACCGTAATCCAGGTGAAGACAGTAAGACAAGAAATGAAAAATACCTCATATTCATTTAGGAAACCCCCACTCCTTAAGCTTTTTAAAGACTATCTAAATAATGCACTAATGTAAATACTCTTAAAAATAATTTTCAGTTTATAAATACAAGCCTAGCATTCCAAACTGTATTAATCTTGCAGTGCTGCAGCCCTAGCACAGCATGATTTCCTAGGAATGTTAAGTTGCTGACATGAAGTCAGGAAACATCCACATCGTTGAAAAAGTTTCCAAAGACGTAACAAAATTCTCATCTAAGGTACCAAGAGGACAGCTTCTTTCTTGACACTCTCCATAACCATTCCACATTGAGCAGCACATTCATTCATATGAACTTGCAGGGCATTTCCCTTTAGATGACTGAAATTTAGGGCAGAAAACACCTACCGGTCTTCTCACTGCTAATCAATTGCCAAAGCTAACCCAGGCCACATTAAAATTACTTTGTATGTGCTTGAGAACATCTCTTCTAACCCCTTGCTGGTGACTGTGCTCGAAATGTTTCCAGAGCTGATAATTTACCTCCGGACTGTCCTTCAGGGCATCGGAGCGGGGTAGCTCTGAGAGCTGGGAGAAGCGCCGGTCATAAATACATAGGTGAAGATGTTTATCGAGCACTCGGAAATCTTCATAACTCCGCTTCACGATCCAGCTCCTCCCCTGCGGAGACAGAAAAGAGAATCACACTTCTGTAAGCGCCTCACCAGCTGGGGTTAGCTGAAGAAAATGAAAATTTGTGCAGAAATAACAGACAGATCTGGCCATCCTTCTTCTCAAAACATCTGAAAGTGATCAAAGTGCCTTAGCAATATTTTCATGTTTTAATTTGTAGACAACCGTTCATGCCCAAACCAGCTGCTGGTGCTCCTGTTTTCATTATTTAACAGTGGGTTTGGATGTGGGCCAGCACGACGAGACCTATCCAAAGCTTTTAACTTCCACCTGTCTTACAAGGATGTTGTAGCATTTTCATACACAAGGTGTCTTTGCACCAATGTAAATTACAAAACAGTTGTATAAATAGCATGAAATTAGATTCTACACAGATAGACGAATATACAATTGGGATCTGAAGGCAGAACTGAAGCTTGCAAAATTCGTCAGATGCCCCAGGCAAATCTTCAGCTGAATTAAAAAAAAACAATCTATGATGAATAACACTAGCTGAAGATTTACTCCTGAGTGCATATCATTTCCTCAATTAAAAGATTGACAAGATACATACTGCTTGAGGGGACAAGGAAGGGACCATGGCAGCACAGCATAATCTGCTTTCTGAAGCTTTTAATATCTAATGACTACTTCTAAATGCTTCATGGCCTATTATGATCAGTAAAAAATGTTGCAATAATGCAGCAGTTTACAGGTCAAAGCACTTTCTGAACAGTCATTAATCCTCTCCACACTCCCATCCAGCCCCTAAAATGAGATTATTCCCGTTTTACAGATGCGGACACTGACTCGGTGACCACCGACCTCCACAAAGCTTCCCCACCTTCTGTTTCAAGTGCAAAGCGCTCCTTCAGTCTTTCTTTCCTAAAATCAACAGCACGGCCGTATTTAAAAAGAAAAAAATCCTCTATCAGCGTTACACACTTGGCTTCCCACTCCACATGCAGGTGTCTCCCTCGGGAAAGGAGGAGGAAGACAACGAAGCACGCGACAGATGGCCGCCACGCCGCAGAAGCCCAGGTGCTCCCACGCAGAGCAACGCCAGCACCGCAAGGACTCGGAAGGAGACGCCAGAGGAAGGCATTTGATGGCTCCAGCGGCCGCTCAAAGGCAGGGCCAAGGATTAAAAGCGACAAAAGGATGCCTGGCAACCAGTACAGCAAGCGGGGAAATGCGTGGTACAGGAGGGGACGCGGCATGGTCGCGGTTCTCCATGGGGACAGCAGCTGTAAGGCGCGATCCCAGCTCTGCAGTGCTACACCCGGTGGAGTTCTGGACGCGATGCCCTCCTCACCTGGGCTGCAAAAACCCACGGCCTACTCCGGCTTCCCAGTCACAGTTCTGCTCTATCTGTTTGTATATCAGGAAAGTTACAAGCATCACTTTTCTACTAATACCCAAAGCTTGCAAGGCAATTAGAAATAAAGCCTATAATCCAGTGTAGTAGCTACTCTCTGTCCAATTCATGTCAGACAGCTCCAGGCTGGGTACTGTGCCCATAAACTCTGCTTTCCCATCACAAGAAATCACCCGTATTTCACAAGCCTACAAAGAGGGTACCTACACAGGATGCAAATGCTTTGTAATTTCCTTAAGTTCTGTCATTTTACTTTTTGTCTAAAGGAGAAAAACAAAAACAGGCGCACAAGTCTAATTATCTTCTATAAAGATGACAGCCTTCCCAATCTCTCCATCTTTTGCAATTAAGCGGCTCTTGCTCTCTGATGAGTTGCCAGTACGACCTTCAGCTGGGCAAGGTTTAGTCACCAGCGTAAGAAACAACAGACCGAGAAATCGCTGCAACCCTTGATTTGCTTCTGCCCGCTGCACTTCACAGGACGTTTCAATACCATCTCCTACGCTGCCCACGCAAAGAATAAACCTGTTCGTTAAATAACCACAATTCTGTCATTAATTCCACGATATTTTCATTTTAAATGTTAGGCTGTAGATCTGCAGTCATTTTTTACCACGAATGAAGACAGCGAGAGTTCAGTTTACAAGGCAGGAATAGCTGGGGTCAGCACGCTACCGGTCCCCGTGCCAGGGCGCGCAGGACCCGCTGTGCAGAACGCAGACCGCCCGGCAGCGTTCCCCTCGCCGCTGCTGAGCCCCACTCTACACCACCAGAGCACCGAGGCTCCTGACAGCCAGCGAGGAAGCCCATGAACGCGCAGGGGCCGCTCACCTCACGACAGCAGCGGTGTTTCGTGCCCCGCCGTCTCCCCGGGAGGTTCCTCCTGCGCCGCACAACTCGAGGAGCGGGCAGCGAGGCGGCACAGCCCGCGAAGGTAAGCCAGAACCACCGCTCCCATACCTTCCAACCGCGGCAGCTCGGCAGCTGCTAAGCAACCAGCCGAGCTCTCCCTGCGGAAGCAGCGGCAGCCTCCATCACAGGGCTGGGGCATGCGCCTGGAAGCCACAGCCACCGTCGCCATTCCGAGGGAGATCGGCCCAACGCCTGCAGTCGCGGCCCTGGGTTGCCAGCTCTCGGGGAAAAGGATGGCAGGACGCCTGCGGGAATGGGTAATGAGATTTATAGACGTCCTCTCCCCACCACGTAAGCAAAAGTAAAAGGCTGTTTCCAGCTGAATCTGTCCACGCCCGCGCCGACAGGACTCCTTTTTGTCCATCAATGCCTCTTCAAGCCAGACAGGGTGCTACTGAGTCCCAGCACACACAGCTTTCCTGTCCCACGGTCTGTTTTCTCTGTGGCACCCAAGATTTATTTATTTTAAGACCTTTCTCTTCTGGTTCAAATGCTTATTTCCTGAGAGAAGTCATATGCATGCTCTCATGAACCTCACCAGTCCACATGGAGATCGAGACCAGAAAATGAGATGAAAGTGTATGGCAAAAGTCACTGCAGTTTGACCCTATAGTAAGAAAACACCACGTATTAATGACCTGGAAAAACACCAGCATCCACCAGTAGAGTTTAACTCTGCCCTGTGGGTGACTTCTACAGCTGTCTGGGTCTTGGGTTCTGCGTGTTATTCCAGCACACCCCTTCAGCTCTTTTTCTATTCCAAGTCACACTGGAAAATGGCTTAGAAATTTACTCAAAACAGAAAACAAGACTGATAAAATCCATCACTTGCAGCTTACCCAGGAAGTGTTTTTAGCTGCTACAGTAGGTGGATTTATCTAAGTTTAAGTTTGTTTACCAAAATGTCCTGGATGATTTCATGACTTCTGGTGTATTATCACAACTTTAGGGAAGTTATAAATCTTGAAAACTTAAAGGGAGTTTGCACTAAGGCAACATAAAGCTACTTCAATTCTGAATCAAGGCGTACACTCAGCAGCGCAAGGCTTTTTGGCTAGCACACTTCCAGGTCTCGCCTCGCGGCCACGGACAGACGCTCGCTTTCACTGCTCCTGGTACCACCCTTCGACAGGAGCTTACCCCTTCCCACCGCCGGGTAGGGAACACGCGCGTTATGGCTTTTCCTTAAGCTGGAACACATTTGCATTAGCTTAACCTCACTGCTGAATGCATCAATGTTACCCTTTAGCAAGGGCAGCTGCATCAGGAAGGTGTCTGCTCGCTTCTGGAGCTGACCTGGCTTAGAAGATGGCATCAGCAGCTTCCAGCGTGACACCCATTCTGCTGTCAGGCAGCTGCACGTCCTTCTGATCCGAAGAAAATAAAATATGGGCAGGAGGGAGCTTTAAATAAGGTGAGAGTGATGGAAACACTAAAACTTCAGCACTCTGCCTGGAATCCCAGGGAATGGACACACGAGAGACCAACTCTCACAAAATGAAGGGAACGTATGCACGGACAGACCGCAAGGCCGGAGGCAGAGGACGAAGTTCCATATATCTATGCGGTGAATCCTTACTAGCCTTATTCCACAGGAAAAATTAATCTCAGCATTAATTATCAGTTTATTATCAATTAATTGCCATCAGCAGGAAAAAAAAGAGATTTTAATGGAAACCACTGCAGCTCTTCTCCCTTAAAAATTGGACTTCCTTGTGCTCCCAGATTCCAATTACAGATAGGGACACTAAACACACACGTGGGAACACAAGGCTGCCCAAGACCTGGTCTGAATGACACCAGTATCATCCCTGCTCGTTCTGACGGATTTTGGAAACTCACCATGATCAGGTATACGCGGCTTTCTGGGTGCCAAGCTGAAATAAGCCACAGCCTTCCAGTGGTTTCTCTGTCACTCAGAGGAGCAGCTTTGCCAGAAGCATCCAGACAGCAGGCAAACACTTGGCTCAGGCTGTGGCAGCAGCTGGGTTTGTACAGGTACAGAGAAATCAGGGCATGCGAAGAAGAGCCAACGCAAACGTACCGTGCGTACGGCATTCGAAATCCGAACAACCCTTTCTCCCCCACCAAGAAAGCCTGTTTCTGAGCGGCCGGCTGGCAGGCACCTAATGACCTTCCAGCAGGATTTACCACTCTCAACACATGAATGAAATTCCCTGCTCGCCTGACACCTTGTAATTCAAACAATTCAGTATCAATCATCTCTTTAGTACAATTATACCCTCAGAGCAACAGGTCACAGAGAGACAGAGAGGCGAAGGGGAGGGCGGCCGCAGCATGGGGGACCGCTTTTCTACACTTCAGAAAATTTAAGCAATAACCCAACATCAGCTTACAGCCACAAAGGAAACACTTCAAAGCCACCAACAGCCCAACTGCTAAGTAAGGGCTATTAAAATTCTACCATGCTACAGGTAGCAAGGCAGTGACTGGACGCATATGTATTTAGACATTATTATACAGACATCGCACGTATTTAAATACCACACTCCCTTTACCCTGTGCTCCAAATGTGCTATGATCTACTCAGCACTTAACCGCAGAGAAGAAACCATGTTTCATCACAGTAAGCACCACTGTCCTCGAAAACAAACCAAACAAAAAACCCTTTGACAATTACTCGCCTGAGGTTGGTAAAACCAAACAACGAGACCCTTCAAAATGACTCGCCCGAGGTGAGCTGGAGCTACAGTGGCTGAGACAGAGAGATCGCCATTTTCTGAAGTCTCATTTCTCAGGCACATCGCTGAAGGAAACAGCTGATTATTTTTTTAAATTTTTTTTTAAGTGACCAAAGCACACGGGCATGTTTTTGTTAAAGCTAACTGCCAGGAAGAACAGATTTTGCGGGTCCAAAACTAAGAAACTCGGAACAAGCCCCCAAATGACCCCCGTGACGGTCGCCACACAACACCCACCGCATCCTTTACAAAACAACAGAAACTCGAAGCACGGAAATAATTCAAACCGTGGTGTACCCGACACTGCTTCCATGACAGACACCCCAAAACGAAGCGAAAAATGTTACCGGTGTTTGGGAAACACCACTAAGACCACAAGCAAGGCTCTGCGGGGCAGGGCAGCCTCCGAGAGCGGCAGGCAGCGATGCTCGTCCCCCAGGACCCCGTGAGCTTGCCCTCTCCTGCTGCCCATTCCCCTTGCATCCCCCCCGAATTCAGCAGAGGGAACCTCTCTGCCTACTCCTGCTCCTCTGGGTACTGTTATAGAGCTAAACCACACAAACGTTTCAAGGAAAAAATTATCTAGCAGGTATGTTCACGCTGCAGCTGAGCAAAACTCAAGGAAAGAGGTTAGAAGGGTGAAATGCTATTTCGAAAGCACAAGAAACAGAAGCAGCTCTGGAGAAGTTTTGTTAACAGAGCTGGAGCTGCAGCCAAAATGGAATAATAGCTGCTTTTTCGGCAGCTGCACGCATCAGTTTTAAGAAGAAACGTTGAAAAGCGGTGCCAAGACCCAGGAGAGGAAACATTTACGACAGGCCATCTTTAATATCTAATATCCATAATGGGCTCTTTTGAAAAGGTAAACCGCAAAGTTTGAAATAAATACAGGATTTTAAAACCACAGATCAGCTGAAAAATGCATCATTAGAAAAACAGAAAGTCAGTTCCTGCTATCTGTCAAAGCCTGAGCCCCCTGACTGCAAACTCGCCCTACAGTCCCCAGCAACACCGGTTTGCAGCTATGCTTAACGTCCACGTCCCCCGGCCCGTCCGCGCAGCCGCAGCTTCTGAAGTCTGGAGGCCACCAGCCCCTGCCAAGGAAGCGGAGAGCTCGGGGATGCACAGCAGCTCTCCCACGGACTGATCCTGAGCCGTTTCACGCTCCGAGGTGGGACCTCGGTGGTCGCTGAACTAGGTCAGTCTATCACAGGTGACACAGCGACAAGAAACACCGGCTTGATGGTTCTGAACAACCTTGGGGCACAAACCTGCTCCGTAACCCCAAGAAAGCCCTAATGAATACAAAGATTTAAGGAACAAGCTCGATTCACGTTCCCCCAGAGAAATCTGCCTCTGATTTCTCTAAAACAAAACTTATTTTTAATTCACCTTACAGCCAGTTGTAAGTCCAGCTGGGCAAAGCACCTCTAGTTACTGAGGAAGACAATGGTATTTAACAACCAATTACAACTTCTCTTTAGAATGTCAAGGGTTTAACAAAGCAAGGTGCACCCAGTGTAACTGGCAGGACATAACTTCTGAAAACTTCCCGGATTGTGCATTTTGCCACGGTAAATATTTGCCGCAAAGAGTGAAAACGACGCATCTTTGCTTCACTGCTGAAGCAGCTTTCACACACATGCTACTCCTTTTGATGTGGTTTCGGTGCCTTGAGAGTGCCCTTTTTTTAATTATCCTTTACTAACCTGCTCATCCTACATTTTATGAACCCGTAGATGTTCTTCCAAGGCCTAGGAACTTGATCTACAAGCAAGTCGTTCAGGGTTGAGGCACCACCACTGAGTACCTTGTCCTTCCGCGGATGCTTGCTTGGCCACCCAACATCCAACATTATTTGTTGATCAAAGTAACTGTGCAGCCCGCAGAGAATGATACCGGGTGAAACTGCTTTGGTCTGTCTGTCTCAAAGGGCTGTCAACCTGCCCGAGGAAACAGGCACTGTAATATTGCTACTGCAAATGCACACGTGTTAAACTTCTCTACAAGGAATCAGCAGCAAGGCAGCTAAGAAAAACAGGAACATCCATCACAATCCTCCTCTCAATTTGGATTCCAACCAAGCCCAGCTCTTGGAGAAGTTGTCAAACAAGTACAATCGCAGACAAACTGCTCCTCTGCAACGCATTTACACGTCTTTGGTTACGGGGCAGGATTCAGTGCCTCTTCAGCAGAAAGCCAACTGTCCTCTTCAATTTGCGGCCGGCCCAGCCTTGTCTACAAAGCACCACATGACAATCAGGAGCCCTGCCAAAATGCATCACTCACAGAAGGAAACCATAATCGCTATCCTGTTCTCTTAGATTTCAGCAGTGATTTTCGCTTTTGCTTCAGAGCTAAGCAGAACACAATTTGGATACAAGAAGATTGTGATCTCTCTAATCCAGAGCTTGCTTTCTGAAGGCAAAATGCCCAAAGGACGCAACATTAACAAACTACCATATAATCGTAAAAGCCTCTGTTGCTTAAAAAAACAACTTTCATGGCAGCACATTCATGGGATATTGCATTTTATTCTGAGAAATCATCTTCCCCCTTGCTCATCATCCCCTCCCGGAGCAGGGCTGCACTGACCACTCACTCCAGCTGGCAGGTTCCCGTCACAGCAAACAAAAACCAAAGACAGCCACGAATGGAGAAATTAAATACCAAAGTTTCAGAACCACAGTCATTTTTCATTTCTTGTTACCAGTGGACAGATTTACATGCAAGAGTACTGAATCTGCTCCGTGGCTGGGAACGAAGGACAAGTCCCATCAGCTGGGCGGTGAAACCCCAGAGCCCCGGTGACGCACGGATGCTGCTGCAGGTCAGTGCAACGCTGCTCCTGCGCTCATCTCAGCCCCCCAGGCAGCACAGAGACAACAGCTACCTTCTGCATTTCCATTCCGTAGTCCCGAAGAGCACAAGCGCACTGCCAATGGCCAAAGCAAGCAAGGGGCACAACTTCTGGAAGCCTTCCTCCCAGACCCCCGCGCAGACATCCTGCCGACTGCCTGACTCTGTGCTTCAGAACAACAGGCAGCAAAGTCAGCAGGGTAAAATTCCCTCAGAACTGCTGCTCTCATTGCTACACGCCTAAACCACCCGTGTGAATTAACGACCACGGAGCCACACGCACATCCCATGGTGAACAGGGGGTATGGTGCGACACGCTCTTAAAACAGGAAGAGGACACGGCACACCACAGAGGTAATCCTGTTTGATGCTGAGTGCTGCCCTACACAGATCAGTGTTCTGTGGCAAAACTCAAAAAACCAGTCGCATCCTTGACCTTAATAACCATTATCCCAATTAATGGACAAATTTATCCTTTAGTATTATCATAACAGCTACAGAGTAATTGATGTTTCCCTCTGAGGGTGACGGAGCACTGGAACAGGCTGCCCAGGGAGGTTGTGGAGTCTCCTTCTCTGGAGATATTCAAGACCCACCTGGACAAGGTCCTGTGCAGGCTGCTGTAGGTGACCCTGCTTCGGCAGGGGGGTTGGACTGGGTGACCCACAGAGGTCCCTTCCAACCCCTACTATTCTGTGATTCTGTGATGTTAATTACGCAATTCTTAAAGGCTTCAAACGCAATCCAATACCTTCTCTCTCTTCCCTACAGATGCCGGCTTACTTTCAAAACGCCTGGAACAGACCCAAGCGTTTCAAAGACACGACACCTCGGCATCGCCGGAGCTTTGAACACAGCCCAGCGGCACTTCTCAGGCTGCTTGCCAGCTTCATAGGCTCTTTATTAATCCACATCGCTGTTGCCACTCCGTTTTTATTTATCGCCGCTGAGAGCAGAAGGCACGTAGTATCTGACCTAGGATCAACCATTCAAGCGCAGAACATCAAGTGATGGATTAGCGTTGTGGAAACAAAGATTTCGGTTGTTTTCTTTTGACTAACATAAAACAGCCTTCCTCACCCGAGAAGTGCTTAGGACAGAGGTTTCAACATTTATGAACATCTGGAGGGACAGGCTGAAAATATTTGATCCATAAAGGCCTACAGTCAGGTTTTCAAAAGTTTTGGAGGACTTACAAGTAAATACCCAGGATCACAACAGGGATTTTCAAACACTTGCAAGCCCGTGAGGCACCTAACTCTTACGGGCAAACTCCTGGGTGGAAGTTACGTTTCTCTCGGCATTTTGTTGCAGTCATCATCAGGCAAGTGGTACCAAGTGTCAGAAAAGTAGCACAGAAAACAAGATAGGGGGGAAAGGCCATGATGGTGACGAACATTTTAAGGCATTTTTAACCAGAGTAACTTCCCTGAGCCCTTCTGAGCAGGTAAGGCTTTGGGACTTCAGATGGTCCCTATATGCAGTGTGTACAAAGCAGCTCTCTAGGTGTCTGAGCTTCACTCACACAAGATGAAACTACTCATACATTAAAGGAGAAGCCTTTAAAACAAAAAACAATCACACAAAAGGTTTGCAAATGTTTGACTCCAAAATCCTACTGCAAGCAATTTGTGGTTTTTAGTATGGACTATCGCAGGCAGACAGAACCAGCAAACCATACTTTAGACATTACTAGTCTGAGTAAGACATTCGCTTCTGTGAAAATATATTCCACTCTCTCTCCCCACAAACCACCCAGGATGGGGCGTCCTGTCTGTTCTTCCTACTTAGATCCCATTTTTTCCTGGCATTCTCTCCACTGCCCCTGAAGCACTTCTTACTGCAACCACGCTTCCAGCCGTGGAACGCTGGATGGGGTTGCCTTCAGAGTTTTGCAAATAATGTTCTTCAGACAGAAGATACCAAGCTTGAATCTCCTGCAAGGCAGAGCTGGGAGAGACAAGTGGCACAGATTTGCGTGAATGCCTTCATCTAGCACATCAGAGACCTCATTCTATCAATCAAAAGGAACAAGGCTCAGACAGCAATGGCTGCCTTGCACAAAGAACAGGAACGGGGCAAAGTACTGTGTGTCCTGCACAACAAAGCCGCACGGCTCTGCCAGCGCGGGGTCGGCAAACACGAGGGGAAAAATGGAGAGAACCCACGCTTGGACCACGAGAGCTTCCTGTGTTGGTGGATGACAGGCTGACCATGAGCCAGCAGCGTGCCCTGGCTGCCAAGAAGGCCAATGGGAACTTGGGGTGCATCAAAAGCAGTGTGGCCAGCAGGTCGAGGGAGGTTCTCCCCCTCTACTCTGCCCTGGTGAGGCTCTGTCTGGAGCCCTGTGTCCAGTGCTGCGCTCCCCAGTTCAAGAAAGATGAGGAGCTGCTGGAGAGAGTCCAGCGGAGGGCTACGAGGATGAGGAGGGGACTGGAGCATCTCTCCTGCGAGGAGAGGCTGAGGGAGCTGGGCTTGTTCA
>Ga0065711_1036556_pt1 | contig 20861 bp, 27 predicted proteins | sample Hoacrofraction12_FD_59098 | JGI IMG/M metagenome (GOLD analysis project Ga0065711, IMG submission 59098) | Hoatzin crop microbial communities from Cojedes, Venezuela - Epithelial fraction 12 v2 (version 2) | ecosystem: Host-associated > Birds > Digestive system > Esophagus > Crop | place...
CAGCAGCCAGGCAGCTGCTTGGAAAAGCAGCCGGGAGCTAGGAAAAAACAGGAGAAGCCTGTATCATTTGGGATATGGGATCTGCCAGTTGCGCTGAGCTCAGTGGAAGGGACGACGTTGCTCAGGGCTGTGTGAGAAGGAACATCATTCGCAAGGCATCTGAAGCACTTGCTGGCAGCAAGGCCTCAGTGGGAGCCCTGTGCCTGGTCCGGGACCACACATCAAGAAAAATCCAAACTAATTGGAAAGAGTAGAGACGATGGCAATAAGAGAGAGCAGCGCTGGAGACTGGCTGGAGGCACTGGGGGTTTGGGCAAGAGCAGAGGAGGCTGCGAGGCTGCACCCGTGGACAAAACAACTGCTGTGAGCACAGGAGGAGGGGGCTTTCTACAGCATCAGGGCCCTGGCATACCGTAGAAGACAGCGGGGTTTAGGTGGAGTCTCTGCACGCGAGAAGCCGGCCCACAGCCTAGAGGAGTGCTCGGTGGGACTGATCCTGCCGCGGTGCCCTCCAACACCCTTGTGATGATTCATCCCCCCCAGGACACAGACACTGTCCGTTTCTATTCTTAGGCCAATCTGGATGAGGGTCTGTTTGCGATTTCCCTGTCTTGCCACCGAGCCGATGGATTGACCCTTTGCCGTACCAGCACCCAACCTCCCACCACGCTCCGTCACCGGCGCTGTGCCGCTGCGGTGAGCCCACCCTCTCGGCCACCTGCGGGGCTGTGGCTTCCTCAGAGTGGGCACAGGGGATCAGCCCAGGGGACCGAAGGGTGCCGTGGCCAGGACAGCCCGGGCAGGCGGGCAACGCAGGTGATGGGATAGCTGCAGCCCTGGGTGGGCAGCCGGCACTTGCCCCAGGGGAGACCCCCAGCAAGCAGCCCCCACCTGATCCCCCATGGGTCCGAGCTGGCCGGGATGCAGATCCTGCTTGCTGGGCACATCTGCCGCCAGCCCAAGCCCATGAGCTGGCTGCTGCGCCTTCCCCACCAGCTCCACATGCTCCGGAGCCGGCACTGGCTGCAGCCCCGTGCCCGGAGGGAAGTGGATCTGGGGCGATCATTAATTTTGATCTAATTGAAGGAAACGTGACTGTGGAGCCCAGCTGGCCGCAGCACTGTGCTCTGCCTCGCGCCGGTCAGATCCTCCGAGACCCTTGCAAAAGCGTCGGCTTAACAAGCACAGCCTCCTGCCCCGGCCTTCCCGGCACGCTGCCGGCACCCGCACGGCAGGTCGGGCTCCGCGGCAAGGGCAGCGAGTGCCTCGCCTGTGGGGAGATGTGGGATGACAAGATGTCCACTCCAATTACAGGAGAGCAGGGCTGGCGACGGTGTGATGAACGTGCCAGGCATCACCGCCCGCCGCGGAGCTGGCTGCGGGGCAGTCGCGGGAACAGTAATGCTGCTTGCACCCCACTCTCCGAAACCTCTGCACTGTCCTGCGCCCGCGGGGAGCAGTGGGGCTGGGAACGGCGGGAGGGAGCCGCACGCACCAGGGCAGGGAACAGGGCCATTGCCATGAACGTTTGTACCAGCCGCACAGTGCTGGGATGAGGAGGGCAGCTCTGGCGCCACAGACCAGCCTTGACAGTGGCCCCGGACCCCTGGGGAGGCGGTGGCTGGCCTGGGTTGGGTTCCACCAAGAGCGGGGAACCCCTCTCCAGTTAAGCCCATACTGGCAGATGAAACATCTGCCAGGGCCACAGATGCATTGGCTGCGCAGCACCCCATTAATACACTGACCCCATTTACGTAAACTACCCCCATTAAACACAACATCTTATTAAATGCTTTACCCCAATTAAGTGCAATACCTTAATTAATGCAACACCCCAATTAATGACAACACTCCCATTCAATTTATTCCTTCATTAAGCGCAAAACCTCAATTACAAAGTCTCTTTCGAAACCGTGTGCACGAGCTCGCACAAGGTGCCCTGGACACCTTTTGCTGTTTCCAGAAAAACAATGCTGGGTTTCTGTGGCTTCTGGGGTCCTGCCTCCCGGAATTTAAGGAGTGGGTTTCAGTAGAAGGTAAAGTAGGATGTTTCAGTAGGAGGTGTAGGAGCATCCTCCATGGCTGAGAGGACAATGTCTGCCTGCATCTGATTCGTGTTAGATCTCATGGACTCTCAGTGAGATAATGGGTCAAATCCCAGCCCAGTTCATGGAAGAAAAGGGTCTGTGCTGGGCCCAGGCCCATTCCATGGTGTTTAACCCCAAGCAGCAGCAGAGATCTTGCTGACTGCCCTGCTGACTTCACCCTGAGAGGCTCAGTCGTGCCCCAGTCCCAGCCATCTGCTGCCTCCGTGCCCGGGGAGAGGCAGCAGGCAGCGGCTGCTGTGGGGGTTGCCCACCCGTGTACAGCAGCCCCCTCTCCTGGTCTCCATGTGAGACACCCAACGTGCCACAGCTCTGCCAGGCTGAAAGCAAGAGAAGAAACAGTGGCTGGCACCCCCTCACCGTCTTCTGCTCTGACCTGGTCAGTACAAACCACCCCCAAACTGAGCCAGCACAGACATCTTCACTGAGAGAACACACATCCAAAAGCCTGCCAGATCCGTGGAGAAGACCAAAGCAGAGCCCCCATCCACCTAAGAGCCTGCCAAATCCTCCATGGAGAAGAGCAAAGCAGAGCCCCCCTCCCAGCAGGATGGGCACACGTTTCAGCACAGAGGGTGTTCAGCATCCCCAGGAGGATGCTCAGCCCAGCACCTATCTCCAGGCTCCGGGTCCGGCGGTGCTCGCTGGCCCGTGACCGGCAGGAGGTCAGGCTCGGCTAACGCTGCCCTCCAGTCGTGAGCCGGAGGAGCGGAGAAAACGGCCTCACTGCCCTCAGAGCATCCCCTGCGGCGGGAAAGGCCGTCGCAGACGTGACTGGAGAGTGGCTGCATGGCAGCAGGAGCCCCAGCTCCAAGCACGGGGTGCTGGGGTGAGCACAGTCCCTCCTGCCCTCGGTGCTGTTAGGAAAGGGAAAGCGTCCTGGGAGCCATCGCTGCAGCGTGCGGAGACGCTCGTTTGGTTTTATAGCTTTTATTGCTGCAGCTGGCTGATCCTCCCTGGTCTCTGCCATCTTGAGGAGGGCAGCCGGGCAGGCTGGCACGTGGCTGCGCCGTGCCGAGCAGCTCAGCGACAGGGCATGTGCCTGGGCTGCTGCTGGGCTTACACCACTAAAAAAAGCACCAGCACAGCAGGGAAACTCGGCACCTTGCTGGGACAGTCCCCAGCGCTGTCCCCACACAGCCCCTCCGTCCTCAGCTTGAGCCCCCCCACCTCCACCACTTGTCACCTGCCTGGTGGTTTATAAAACTTTAAAGCTAATGGTGTAATAAACTCCAATAATGATATTGCAGCTGCACTGGGGCACTCTGGGATGAATACATTACGGGAGCTGCAGCAGTTGGGCAGGGAGGGTGGCATCGGGGCCACGAGATGCTCCAGCCAGCGCCACAGGAGACGATCAAGCCTCCCCCGGCCCGCTGTGAGCAGGGCACCCCCCTGCTTCACTCCCTCCCAAGCGACAACCGAGCAAAGACAACTGGAGAGCAGGCAGTCCGCCTTGGCCCCGGTCCTCCCTGAGCGTAAGCCAAGGCAGCGGACCTCGAAGGGAAAAGGAACGTGGGGGGAGCACGAGCCCCTAAGGCAGCCTCCAGGCAGCTTCTGGCTCATGGGCAGGGGATGCTTGGATGGACAAACTGGGCTGAGCCGGGGGGACCACACTGCTCCGGCGGTGGGAGGTCATCCTGGCAGTGGGCTCCGTACTGGGGTGAGCCCTGGCCGCGGTGTTCCCTGCCCTGCCTCAGCAGCGCCAGCCCCAGCGCACACCCATCAGCGCTGGCGTGCCGGGGTGCACAGCTGCGGGCGCACGTAGGGGAGCTGCTGAACACAGCTGTACGGGCACAGCTGGCACAGCTGGGAGGACATCTCACAGCCAAGGGGACGTGCCCAGAGCTGTGCCGCACTGGAGGGGCAGGGTGCAGATGGGTGCAGCCTTACTGCGGCGCGCAGGGAGGATGAGAGCCCCATCCCACCCCAAACAGCCCTGATTCCGCCCCAGGGACGGGGTCTCTTCTGCGCTGGCGTGGGAGCAGAACGGTGATGGATGCCGCACGGCTGGAGCCCGGCACAGCAGCAGCAGGGAGCCCATCACCAGGCTCTCTAGGCACCTCTGGAGAGGTGCAGCCTGTGAGTAGCCCCAGTACAGGGCACAGGTAATGCTGGCACTCCAGCAGCACCCACACGGGGCAGCAGGGCTGCACCGCGGCTCCTCCATCTCGGCCCCGGCCCTGCGGGGTGTGAGGAGCCAGATGGGAGCGTGCCCAGCCAGCGGGGCATGCGGATCCGCTCTTCATGCTCCGAGAGACATCGCTCAGCTGCTCCCTCACACCTGGCTGTGCCCACAGGCCGTGTCCTGATCCGTCCCGCTCCGTCCCCTGCAGCCACCAGCACCCGGCCAGCACCCTCCTCCTCCTCCCAGCCCTGGACCGCTCCTGCCCCATCTGCAGTGCTTGGCCCAGGGGACTCCTGCCTCCTGCTTGCCTTTCCTAAAAACAACAGAGCCATAAACTGCCAGCAGAGCTGCCTCAGCGCAGCAATAGGGCTGAGGTTTTAAATGCACCCAAGTCAGGAGAGTGGAAGTTATGGGTCCCCGAGCAGCCGTAGCTCAGCCGCATGGTGCCCATGACAGTCCAGTGCGTGCACAGCCGCCGTGCCGCGGGCAAGGGGCAGAGTTAATGTTACCATGGGAACCATTGCTCCCCTTCCCCTGACATCTGTGTGACTAAAACCTCAACCCTAATGCCACGGCCCCGGCACGTGCGGCAGGGGCACCCTGCCTGCCCCCCCCAGCTGCCGAGTGAAGGGGCTGGGAGCCAAGCCCGGGACTGTCCCTGCCCCTCGGCGAGGTGGGGGCCATATTGGGGTTGCAGAGGGGAGCAGTGATTCGGAGGAGCCCACAACGTGAGCCCCACAGCCCAGCTCCTGGGGCTGCAATCCGGAGTGGCAGTGGGCCCTGGAGCCGAGCACACTGTGGGCACCGAGCGCATTGCATCCATCAGCCCCAGCACAAGCCGTGAGTGCCGGCGGCACGGCGGGTACTGCCTGCTGCGGAGCAGCGCATGGCCAACTGCAAACATGCTGCGTGTGCTGTGCCAGGCACTGCGGAGCCAGGCACCCTCACACCCTGTGTGCTGCAAATCCTGGGCACGCTGCTGGCACCAAGCATGGGGCATGCTGCAAACGCCAGGCACCTCGCTGGGCTTCATCCTGAGCACGCTACGAACAGGGAAATCAGAGGTGCTGACCCCGAATGTGAGCCAGGCCATCGCAAATGCGACGCCTTCAGGCACCGAGCGCCAGCTCCCTGCAGACAGGCAGCTGACGGCGAGCGCTGAGGGCACCGATGATGCCACGGGCACTGAAAGCTGCTGCGGACTGGGGATGCGCAGCGGGCTGTGAGCGCTGAGGGCTCACACTCGGCAGAGGAAGCACGGGCTGATGGCACTGCTGACGCGAGAGTCAGCGCAGAGCACGCTGCCGCTCCGGAGCCGGCTGGCGCCTGGCACCGAGCGCAGGCTAAATAGCAGAAACCCTGCTAACGCTGTGCAGCAAGCTCTGCAAATAGCAAAAGCATCAGGAAGCTTGTACCGAGCACACCATGGGCTGCGACAGCCAAGCGCGCAGCAAGCGAGCAGCACATCAGGCACGGGGGGCTGGACGCTGGGCGAGCAGTGAGCGTGCACACCTGTGGGAGCAAGCGGGGAGTGCGCGGGCAGCGTGGGCTGAGGCCACTGCAAGCACTGGATGCAGCGCTGGCGCTGAGCACCGGCCACAGTGCCAGAAGTCTTCTGTGAACACTGATCACGCTGCGGGGACCGAAACCCTGAGCACACCGCAGAGAGCGGGCCGCTGCGAGCGCTGACTGCGCTGCAAATGCCAAATCTAACAGGCGCCGGGCACACCTTGAGTATGAAACGCTGCCTGCAGAGATTGCTGAGCACTTGGCAAGCACAAAACCACAGCTGACACCAAATGCTGAAGGTGCTGCAAACACACTCTGAGCACACCACTTGCGCTGAACCGAGTGCGAGCACTGTGCAAATAACAACGATGCCACAGGTATTAAGTGCTGAGCACTCTGCAATTATCAAGCAAACCGTGGGCATCAAGTGCTGCACACACCACGACCACAAACACACTGCAGGCACCAATTTGATGAATGCATTCCCGATAACAAGCGTGTGGCTGGTGCTGAGCGCACCAACAAGAGCCATGCGAGTGCGGGTACAGAGTGCCACGGGCTATCGCCCGCACCAAACCTGGTGTGGGCACTGGGGCTGCTGCAGACAGCAGCTCGGGCACTGCGTGCGTTGCAGACACCCAACACAGCACGGGCACTGAATGCCAACCAAGTGCTTTGCTGGCTCCCTGTTGTGTGCTGCGCTATAAATAGGAAACGTGCCAAGGCACGTCCCTCTACATGCGTTGCAAACACCAAGCGAACGCAGACAGCAGGCACCCTGCGCTGACCCCCGAGAGCTGGGCACGCTGCAAACACCAGCCCTCTTCCAACGCCCACCTCGAAGCCCGCTCTGCAGAGAGCAGCTCCCCGGGCGCTGCGTGCTCTGCCAACGCCAGCCTCAGCGGCGGCACCGGGCACCAGCACTCCGCGTGCCGCAAACCTGCGCAGGCGTCCAGCGTCAGCCCAGCGAGCCGCTTGCAGCCAGTGCCGAGCGCGGTGCTGGGGGATGAAGGCCGCCCTGCCCGCAGGCTGCCGGCCCCACGGCTCCCCCAGCCCAGGGTGCGTGGGGTTCTGCCCGTCTCTTGGGGAGTGACAGCCGCGCAGGAGGGCCGGTGGTGCGGCACGTGCCGGTGTGCTCAGGGCCTGTTATTTCATTTTCACTTGTCCCATCCCATTAGCACAGCTGTCTGCCACCAGAGAAGGGAAAATTGATGCTAAACGGGATATCAATTTATCATGGAGTGTGTCACCCGCCGCACGGCTCTGCCAGCCGAGCAGCAGAGACGCGCTGCACCAGCCAAGCAGCACCTGTAATTAACAGCTCGTCAGCCTCCCCCGCGCTGCAGCCTGGGCACCCGCCGGTGGGCGCAGCGCGGGGAATCCCAGCTGCGGTGCCACCCCCCGCCCCCGGCTGGGGACCCCAGCATCCCTTCCGGGGGGCCGCGTGTGCCAGCGATGGAGGCAGCCGGCGGGTCGCAGTGGGAGCGCTGGGGTCGGCAGCCGGCGGGGCGCTGGGACAGACACCTGTCCCCTGTCCCAGCCCCGCATCAGCTGCTCTCCCTCTGCCCCGATCCAACCCTGCTGAGGTGTCCCGGCGCGAGGCAGAGCCGTAACTCACGGAGTGATGGTGCCCGGTGAGTAACGAGCCGGGAGCCCGGCTGCCGGGCGTGAGTTACAGCCGCTGCCTGCGCTCAGTGAGACATCAATCCCGGCGGGCGGCGGGGATAGAAACGTAGCGATCAGCGTGCCAGGAAGGGGCTGCAGGACGGGCCATCAATCCTGGGCAGCCTGGTGGGATGCCAGTGCAGGCAGGGAGCGGGCACGGCTGGAGGGCGCCCGCTGGGGACACCCTCGCCTGTCGCCCCTCTTCCAGCCCCCATCCTCCCAGACCCCCTTAGCCCCATGGGGGATGCAGGCTGCCGTGCTCAGCCCATGCTGCCCGGCTGCGGGGCCACAGACAGAGGGCAGCCAGAGGGAGGTGTCAAACGTGGCTTCTCCCAGCCCTGGGGATGCCAGTGGCCATTCTCTGGGAAAGGTGAGAGCAGGAAGGAGGGAAGGGGCCACCAGGACAGCCTGGTACAGAGCCGGGAACGAGGTCCCAACCCGGCGTTGGCAAAATCTCCAAGGGGTTTCACACGAGCAAGCTCTCCATCCCTGCTACTCCGGGCTGCTCGGCGGTTGCCCCCGTCCCCCCAGTGCCCCTGCCATATGGGGGTGCTGTAGCCGCACGTGCCCGGGCAGGAGCAGCACCGAGCCCCTGCCCAGCCGGGGATGGCACTGCCACCCCCGTGCCCGGGCTGTGCGGCAGCAGCGCGGCGGGCAGCCGGCGGGAGGGAGCGGGCGAGCGGGGCGGCCGGCAGAGCGGAGGCTGTTTGTTGCTTTGATGTTAAACACCCACAGATGAAATGTGTGCCCCGGGGCTGGGTCCCTCGCAGCCAGCCAGCCGGCCAGCCTCTGGCAGCGGAGCCGTGCCAGCGCTGGAGCCGATAATTGGATGCATGTTTCTTCCAATGAGTTTGTATCATTTTTATGTAAATTTGACATTTTCCTGATGTTCTGTAATGTGCACAAAGCAAGTGCCGCTCCTGCCGTCGGCAAAGCCTATTTCCTTCCTGTCTGAAGTGCTGTGTTGATTTAAGGGCCTGCTAATACACACAGCCGGGCCCCCCCGTGCACACGCACGTGCCCGCACGTGGCTTGCCGGCTCCGATCTCTCTCCGTCAGCCTGATGCGCAGCTCCTGGGTGCCCAACCCCATGTCCCACCCGAGGCCGGGTCCACCCTGCGCTGTCACAGCAAGGAGCTGCGCTTCCCAAGACAGCGGAGCACCTTCCTTCACCATCTCAAGTGCCACCAAATCCCCGACGGCATCGCGGGCTGTTTGGTTCATCCCGGTGGAGGAAAGGAGGTGCCTCCATGCCCGGCATGGGGGGGGAATGCCGGCAGTCCTCACGGGGCTCTTTCATCTCCTGGAGGAAGGCAGGAGGAGATCAGAGCCCTGGAGCCAGAGGGAGAGGAAAGCAGATGACAACCAAGGGGCACCTTTCTGGCAGCGCAGGGAGGTGCTGCTAATTAACCACACGCCCAGGGCTGCAGGGGACCACGCGGGGGGAGCTTTGAACTCTGCTGCTCCGGGAGCTGCCAGAAGCACCGGGATGGATCTGCCCGAGCACCCCGGACTGCTCCTGGGCAGGGTTCCGTGTGTCCTGGCCGCAGCACCGCCTGCCCACGGGCATTAGGGGGGACCTTCCTAGGGGTGCGGGCACCCCTGCTCCGCTTCCCCCCCACTTCTCACGCCGAGCTCTGTCTGTGGAGCAGGCGAGCGGGTTTCAAAGGCAGCGCTGCTATTTAAAGCCCTTATTGTTCACGTCCTTGACACCGGCAGCTACATCCTGCTGTCGTTCGATGAGAGCGCATCCTGGCCCGGCCAGCCAGAGGAAGGCAGCTAATGAAGAGCAAGTGCAAAGACGCCTCTTCTTTGTCCTGATCACAAAGCGGCTTCCCAAACGGTCCCCCTCCACCCTGCGCCCGGCAGCTATTTATAGCTCCCCTTCCCCAGGGCACGCTGGGAGTTTCCTCCAGACAGCGATGCCCTGGCATCCCTTTGATGGGCCGCAGGGATGAAGGCTCTCCAGCCTCGCACGCCATCCCTGTCTGCTCCCCCTGCAGAGGCAGCTGCGAGGGCAGCTGGGTCATCCAGGGCCAGGAGGAGGGTGGGCTCCCCCCCGGGGTCCGCTCCCTGCCCAGCCCAGGCAGCCAGGGGTCCTGGGGAGCTTCTCCATCTGGGCAGCATGGCTGCCTCCCTCCTCTTCCTCCCCACGGGTGGGCACACATCTGCTGCCGCCGCTGCCCTGCTCGCCTCGGGCACGGGGCTGCACAGCTGCGGGAGGCGGCGGAGGGCTGGGTGCCCCAGCCAAGCCCCCGCGCCCTGGGCAGCCTGCCTCCCAGCCCCCCAGTCACGGCGGGCGTCTGCTGCGCCCCGGTGCCAGGCGCTGCTCTCTCCGGCGAGAGGCTTTGACAGGAAATTAAAGATTAATGTTCCTCGCAGCACCTGTGCCGGTAGCACCCATGGTGCTGAGGACGTGCCCAGCATGGCAACCGGAGCCAGCAGGTCTGGGGCAGGGGTGCCCAGGGCGTCGGGGCAGGGAGCAGGGCGCCTGCGTGGGCAGCAGGGGTAGGGGTGAGGGGGGAAGGGACGTGTCCCCTGGGCACTGAGCCACCGTCACTGCATCGGGCACCCAGAGCCAGGCAGGGAAATGCCACCCCACAGGCAGGGCAGTATCAGGGCTGAAAGGGCTAGAGAGGCAGCGGCAGAGCGTCGCAGGTCTCAAAGCTCCGCGCAGAGCCCTCAGCGCCTTCCCTGCCTCCTTCAGCACGTGGACTGCCCTGAGCAGGGACCCAGGAGCCCCTCGAGGGGACATCCCGCAGCAGGCCAGGGGACACCAGCACCCGGCTAACCGGCCGCCTGGCACGGCGAGCAGAGCCGTGCAGCTGAGCAGGCAGTGCGACGCCAGGAGCAGGCAGCGCGATGCCAGGAGCGTTTTGTCCCTCCCGCCGGGAGGGGATTAAGCTCAGCCTGGCTCTTGCTGGCAGCAGCCGTGCCCACACGGATGCACCCGTGGCTGCAGCTGCCGCCTTAGCTCCCGTCGCAGCCGGGTGATCCGTGCCTGCTGCACCCACCACCCACTCCTGCGGCACCCCTGCCCTCCTCCCAGGGCACAGGGCTGTGCCAGACCCCCCTGTGCCCTGCACCTATTCCCGTGGGCACATGCTGAGCCCCACGAGGGCGGTGGGACCTGTTTCCCCACTGACTGGCCCTGGGCACACACTATCCGTGACCACAGGTCTCTCCTCCGGTTCCGCAGGAGCACCGGGCGCCTCGGTGCGCGGGGCTGTGGTTTTGTGAAATATGGCCCCTATAAATCCCGTCGGGTGCGAGCCGTTATTCTCAATATATTTTCAAATATAGTTCAATTATTTTTCCCATATATCACAGGGAAATTGCATTGGCGAGTGGCGGCGCTAAGCAGGGAGCGCGTGGCAGGGCGGCGTTAATAGGATTGTGCATGGTATTATGCATGAGGTCGTTCAGGACGCAGTGGGGAACCTCGCATGCTCCGGAGAGACGGGAAGGAATAAATCAGGCTATTAGCCCAGCACCTTGCTCAGGTCTGCAGGGGATTAATCTCTGCGGCGTGTGGGGATCCCAGCTGGGTTGCCTCCTCGGGCTCCTCCCAGGAGCTCTGTCCCACGCTACGCCTGCGTCTACTCAAAGCACCGGGGAGCAGAGGCAGTGCTGAACATGCCAGTGTCACCAAAGCAGGAGTGACGTGTCACCAGGGAGCGGGCATCCCATGACTGCACTCAGGACAGTCCCTGAGCCCGGTGGTGAGGCTGGTGGGACACCCTGGGAAAGCCCTAGGTGTGTCTCAGGATCTTCACTGGAGAAGTGGGCCCTGTCCTCCTTGGCCTGAGCTTGCTGAAGGGCTGAGGGCGAGCCTGTCCCCAGCCCACAGCCCTGGTTCCAGCCCTGTGTGGGGTCCCAGGGGCTTTCTGCCCCGTGCCACGTTGCAGGTGGGCAGCGCGGGGTGCCCTCACCACCCCTCGCCAAGCGGCAGGCGCTCGGCCAACAGTACCTGGGGAGCAGCCGCAGCCTTCAGGACGGGCGCGTGTAATCAGCCGGGACAGTCACATTTCCTTCAGTTCTCCATGAATATTTATGCAATTTGCGCAGAGCTGCTGGAGCCGAGCTGCTGAGCCAGAGGGGAGATGGCAGCCTGGCCCACCAGCTCCCCCCGGCTCCCCACAGTTCCCAGGGGACCTCTCTGGGGCTGGTCTTGCTCAGCCATGCTGCTGCACACACCTCCACACCGCAGCCGGCAGGCAGCGAGATGGTCCTGGGAGCAGCAGCCTCTGGGACGGACGCAGCAGAGGGCACAGTGTCCGAGGAGGGGCTGGCCACTGCTGTCCTGGGTTTGCAGAGGGAACATCCACACCAGCTGCAAACCATGCAAGCAGCATCAAAAGCAGACCCCCGACACTGGGCTCGTGGGCTGCCGGCTGTGCCGCAGCGGGAGGCTGTCTGCCCGCTGCTGGTGCACCTCGGAGAGCCCAGCAGCCTCGGCACTGCCTGGGCTGGTGCCAACAGAGATGGAGCCCAGCGCGCGAGCAGCGGGAGGGCTTGGTTGCATCTCTCCAGGGTTTCTGTATTTGGGAGCAACTGGAATTACTCCAGGACCCACCCCCACGGGCTTGTGCCGGCACCCAGTGCAGGCCACAGGGAGGGGGCAAGGGACAGCACTGCCGTGGGCTGCAGACCCCTCGCTGGGGTGGCCCACCCAGCATCCCTGGGGCTCCTTTGCAGAGGCTGGGCAACCAGGGCTGCCTCCGCGCCAGGAGGCTTGGCCCTCTCGGAGCAGTGCAGAGGTTCCTGGTGCTTGGCAGGTGTCCCTCGCTCCCTGGCCGTGTCCCCGGGGGGCTGCATGGCTCCACAGTGGGTGCCCCACGGCAGGCAGGGAGGTGAAGGACCCGCTGGGCGAGAGGGCATGGGTGCTCCCCGGCAGCAACAGGGCTGGTGGTGCCGGAGCAAGCAGCGAGTGCAGGTGAGGTTTACAGTAAAGGGAAAAACAAATTATTAATCATGAGAGCAGCCCCAGCCGGGCTGTCAGGGCCGCATGGGCTCATGAATATTCAGCGTCGGGCTGAGCACTAAATCTCATTTAAATGTCAGGGACCATTAGGCAGACAGGGAGGGGGCTGGGACGGCAGGTCCCCTCTCGGTGCCAAGCCCCACGCCAGCCGGACGAGCCGGACCAGGGTGCTGGCATTGCCCTGCCACGGCTGGGCAGGGGCTGCACTGGTGCTCTGGGTGCCCCTGGCCAGCCCCAGGGTGCTGCTCGGGGGTGTCCGAGACCCCCCTCACACCTCTGCCAACCCTGAATGTCTTCTGATTGCTGACGGGTGCTGAGAACCCACACTGAGCACCCGATAGATCCAGACACCACCAGGCACCGCCCTGCTCCCCCCGGGCAGGGGAACAAACCCTTGCGGATCACCCACCCAGGCAGGCTCAGCCTGGAAGGACACACATGCTCCTCCAGACTCTGGCACCCCAGCCAACTCTCCTACTTCCTCAAGGCAGGCATGGGAGCAGCCCTGGGCACAAGGTTGGTGGGTGCCATGGGCGTGCCCAGAGAGGTGCCTGGAAGGATGCCCGGGGGGACGGAGGCCATGCCAGGGAGGTGTGGGCAGCACACCCAGCGCCCTGAACGCTCTGCGTCCTGCTTTGGAGCGCACCGCGGAGCCCATTCCCTGTCAGCACCTGGGCACCGGCCCTCTCCACACCAAGCACCCAGCCGTCCATGGTCAGGGCGGTGGCTCCCAGCGCTGCCCGCGGTGGTGGCAGCAGCAGCAGACAGCGGCAGGCAGCAGCACGGAGCCAGGCACGCCTGGGCACTGCCTCCTCATGCTGGCACTCACGCTCTCTCTATCTCAGCAGGGGCCTGGCAATTACACGGATACATTTAAGCTCTTAATCCTACTGAAGATTATTCCAAGGTCGGGGTGCGAGGCAGGTCCCCACACGCTGCCAGGCTGCCACGTGTCCCTGCTGCCATCTGCAGGGACAGGCCAGCTGAGGGGACACTGGCACCCCGGCACACAGCGGCTGTCCTCATGCCTGGGCCACTAACATCCCTCCACCCATGGCATGGCCACAGCCATGAGCCTGCTGGCATCTCCTGAAGGTCAGAGCCTGGCGTGGGTCACCCTGCCTGCAGCCTCTGCCAGGTGCTGGAGCCAGCCCCTGGTACCTCCCCTGGCTCTCCACCTCCCAGCCCCATCAGCTCCCCGTCGTTGCCCCACACTTCTCCACGGGAAGCGTGACGGGTGGCCTGAGCCATCCAGAGGGATGAGGAGACCTTGGAAGAGGAGAGTCTCTCCAGCAGGGCACGGGGGCCTTCTTGGACTTGCCATGGATGGGGCTGGGGTTCCAGGGCTGCTGCGTGCCCATCCAGGACCCTGGTGACCAAAAAGGTGGCTCACAAGCTCTAAAACTTTTATCATCACTGGCTCTGGCAGATGATGGGCTAAGAGCAGCAAGTGGCTTGAAGCTGGTGCAAACCAACCTGGCGGCAGGTCTGAAGACTGCTGGAAAGCGGGACCATTAACCGCAGCGGCTCATTCCCTAGGCCATGCTGGGGTGTCCTCCAGTCACCTCCAGAAGAGCACGGGTTCTTTACAGGGCCATTGCTTCTGCCTGAGGCAGGTTGCGTAGTGGTGACTGAAAGGAGGGAAGAAGCTGAAGGGAGTAAGTGCTCCGGCTGGGCGGTGGCACCGGGGATTCCCCCTCCTGCCCTCTGCATCGCTCATCAGAAATCTGGCACCCGCTCCCCAGCGAGACCGTGGTCCTGCCCTGCCTGCTGCCGACAGCAGACGGAGCCCTGCGGGACCTGGCCTTTCCTCCCCGGGGCCGATGGGTAAGTGCTGCAATCCGTCACCGTCCTGTCTCCCACAGCAGGCCAGCTGGGCTGGGGGATGCGGCTCTGGGGCGGTTCTGGCGTCAGCAGCCGGCGGGAGCGGGGCTCCCCGGGGCCAGTCCCAGGGGATGGTGAGAGGGTAAGGCACACTGCACCCCTGGGTCCTGTCTGGGACCACGCTGCACTGTTTGCACCCAGGACCAGTCCCAGTCTCACCTGCTGGGCTGAGGCAAAGCCCGGGCAGCAGTGTGCCAGCTCATCACCCGCAGTGTCCCTGCATCCCCCAGTCCCCTCGGAAAGGTGCTTCTCCAGCCCGGCACACGCTCCCTCCTGCTGCGGGATGTGCTGGGCACTGGCGCTGGGTCTTCTGCTTTCCCCTCCTCCAGCTCCCCAACAGCGCAGCCATCCCGTGCACCAGCACGCAGACACACCAGCCTCCGCACCCCATCCCACCACCCCACCGTACCCCTCCCTGTTCTGACACCCCCCAAGCCCCATGGCACTGCCTGCCTCTCCTCCTGCTACTGGTTGTGAAGGTAAAAAAAAAAAAAAATTAATGATTATTAGGAAGAGCTAAAGCGGAATTGCAAATGTTATTTCTCTAGTAGATGGATGATAGCGGGCTGGATGATAGATAGCTGGATGGATGGATCTCTCTCCCTCCAAGCTGTAACCCCCTTCCCATCGCTCCCTCCGGAGTGCTGCTGTCACCTTGTCTCTGCTCAGAAGGGCTTTTACTGGCTCACTGGGGGATGCACGAGAACAGGTTATTAATACATGGAGAGGGGGATGGAATCCATTTGACTTGAAAATAGCTGAGAAACTGAACTGCACTTTTAAAATCTGCTTTTAATCAGAAGGAAAAGAAGAGAAGTTTGAACAATTAGGGAGTAATGAAGAGCTTCGGAAAAAAAAAAGCTCTCTGAAGATTAGCTAAGATTTTTACAGCACTTGTACAATTTAAAGAGCTATGCTGGTTTCGAGCAAAATCGTTCGAATATTGTTTGTGAAAATCACAGGCGGTGGGACCGACGGCGAGTGCCGGAGCCTGGGTGTCCAGCGGCAGGCACAGCGCCGGCTCGCCGTCGGCAGGGACGCCGCGCTGCCTGTACGCCGGGGCAGGGAGCGGCTGGCAGCCGCAGGGCTCACACCGCTGGAATGGGAGCGCGGCCAGGCTCGGCCGTGGACGGAGAGCCATGGCGGGGTCTCGCTTCGGGTGCACAGCCGCCACGGTGATGCTGGGCCTGTCCCATCCACTCCAAGCTCTCAGCAAGGGGAGCAGGGGCAACCCCCCCTGGATTTGGGTTTCGGGGGGCTGGGGATGCCCAGATGGAAGGGCATGGGCAGGGACCCCTGGCAGCACATCCCTAGAGGAGAGCGCGTGGAAAAGCCGCGCTCGGGCACTCCCATGGTGCACACATGGGGTGGGCAGCCCCGATGCCGGCGTCTCCCATCCTGAGCTGACCCCTGGCCGCGCTGGGAAGCCCGAAGCTTGGCCTGTCCGTCCCTGGCACGCCGGCGGCTGCTCCCCACCGGTACCTGCCAGGGGCCCGTCACCGGCAGGCGAGCGCGGGGGCTGCACAGCCGCGCGCAGCAGCAGCTGGGTAATTTTCATGCTAAGTGAAAAGTAAAGTGCACAGACTCTTTATTAGAGCGAGCACGGTGAGGGGAACAATGAAGGCAGTGATGATCGTTAACTTTCTAATCGGAGGAGAAAAGTCCTCAATGCAATTTTTATGGTAATAACATCGACACTAAAGATAATTGCTCCCCGCGTCGCGCTTAGCGCTGGGAAACTGTTTGGGAAAAAAACATTAATTTGTAGGAACTGAGCCAAAGTTTCCTTAAGGCAGCTGTTCCCTGTGCCACCCTGCCCCCAGCCCGTGCCTGCACTGCCCTCTGGCCAACCCCCTGCCCGGGCCACCCCTGCCCACACCAGCACCCCTTGTCCCTCACGCCAGCCAGGCTGGGTTCACACCACGCTGGTGCTGGCCGGTGGCACAGGGCTTTCCCAGTGTCAGTCCCCGGGCTCTGTTCGGCAGGAGATGCCGGAGGCGGTGCAGCCCACCGCTGCGGTGGTGGAAAAGGGCCAGGAACATTTCAGGCGACGTGACGGAGCGGCACTCGTGCTGCAGCAAAGGGGGACGGGCAGGGCTGCCCCGTGTGCTGGGACCACCGCGGGCAGGGAAGGATGGGATCTCGCCCTCCCCGGGGAATAATAAGCGCAGGAGAAATTACAGCCAGGTGACATTTTAACGAGCCGGCGTCCTGCGTGGCATTAATATTCCAAGGGCTGCAATTCCCTGGAGGGCGTTTGAGAGATGAAAAAAAAAAAAAAAATCCCAGCCCAGTAAAATCAAATAAATAAATCTCTGCCTAAGCGTGGCGTCTCCCCCGCCCCCGGCACGGAGCGGGCGGCACACGGTGTGATTTCCCCTGTGATCCCCTGCTGCCGAGCAAGCAATCGGCTCGTCTTTGAGCGCGGCGGCAGGATGATTTATCCCGGCTCCCGGTGCCCTGGCTGGGGCGAGAGCGTGGGGCTGGGGATGATGCATTGGGCAGGAGCAGAGGTGGCGGCAGGGGGAAGGCGGGAGAGCAGGGCACGTGCGCAGGCCACCACTCAATCCTAAATTAATTTTAATATTTGACAAATCAAATCTACTTAGGTGAGCCATGGGCCATGCAAGGGAGATTTATGGGGGTTTGGGGCTGTCGGCTGTGCGCATAGCCTGTGTTTGCCGCTGCCCGCCGGGGCTCCGGCACTCACGGCATCGCTAATTCCCCCCTCCCCAGGGGCAGGGATACAGCCAGTGTGTCCAAGCGGCATGACAGCAGCAAGAAGAATGTCCTGGCCTCTAAGTCCTGGCTTATTAGGCTGGCAGGAGTGACGGGCCCTTTGCATCCCCCAGCTCTGAGCCCGCCGGCAGAGCTGGCAGCCAGGGCACGGCACCGGACATGGCTGGAGGTTGTACCCAACGCCTGGGATGTCCCTGGGAGCTCTGGCTGAGCCAGGGAAGAGCAGCCAGTTCTGGCATGCTGGGGACTGCTCTCCCCTCTGCGGGGCTGGACCAGTTTGCTGTGGGTCGGGGGCAATAATAAATCTGTCGGCTGAGGAGCTGGAGGTGGTGCAAGGGGTGCGCAGAGCCATTCCTCCACAGGGTCATTTCAGTCCCAGCTCCACCACCAGCCGCAGATTCATGGGCCCCAGGAGGTGACAGGAAACCTGATAGGTTTTAAGACAGCAACATGCCCTGAATCTGCAAGGTGCCTGAGCAGGCGAGGCAGGGAATCCAAAATGTTTACAGCCTCAGGGGATGCAGTGACTGTGGAGCAGGGCGGGCAGGCTGGGCTGCCGGGGACAAGCCGTCCACCCCTGGGAGAGACCGCCAGCATCCCTGATGTGCCGTTGGAAATCCCTGGCATCTCCCCAGCAGCTCTGTGGGACTGGTGACGGGGACTCGGGGAAGCCCAGTGCTTCCCGTGCCGAGCCCACTCCTGCGACAAAGCCCTGGTGCGAGGGGCTCCCGTGGGTTGCAGAGGTCTCTCATGGTGATGTCAGAGAGGGGTCTTCAACCCTTTCTGCCCCAGTGCCCTTCACTCCTGCCCATGGGAGGGGACCAGCCTGGACTCACTTCTTCTTGCTGACTTCTTTATTCAGCACAGACGGGTTCACCGTGTCCTTGTCCCCAGGCAGGGAGACCAGGGCTGCCCTCAGCCAGCCCTTGCCTGAAAGATGCTACTAGAGACACGGCACTGGGCTCTGTGCTGGAGACCAGCCCCACATCTGGCTGCAGCCTCGAGCTGGGATGTCTCAAGGGGCTTACAGCCCATCCTTGTCTCGAGGGACCTACAGCAGCATGTGGCCTGTAGCAGAGCGGGCAGCCTTTCCAACTCCTCCAGCAGCCAAGAGGCAAGTGGTGTGCAAAGCTCAGGCCAGCCCAGAGCCCTGGGTGGTTCTGCTGCCCGCCCTGCCTGTGCATCCCCCAGCTCCCGGAGCCCTCCACCTGCCCCAGGCATGCCAGAGAACAGCCACGGGCCACGGGAGGGATGTGAGATACAGGAGAGACAGCCTGTCTGCAGGGACGACACGCACGTCTACGCCCCGCAGTACATACAGTATCAAACAGAGACCTTGAAGGTCTCAAAGGACAAGTTGTCTGGGCCAGTAGGGACTGGCTGTGAGAGTTGATGGACATAAGCAAAAGGCAGTTTCCAGACCCTGCACACCATCCACCCAGTGCTTGGCCAGGATCCCAGCTGGGTGCAGGGCCAGCTGCTGCATCCCAGCGTCTCCCTGCAGAGAAGGATGCAGTAGGATGGACGGAGGACCGTGCCTCCGGGGCTGTGAGGCCACAGCAGAGCTTCATCCCTGTGAGCTGCACACGGTTCCTGGTGGCTCTCTCCAGCCCCGCTCCAGCCCCACGGGTGCCCCATCCCCAGCAGAGGCAAACCGGCGATACACAGTCCATGGGAAGGTGGAGCGACTGGCTTGTAGGCGCTGTGTTACGGCTCAGCAGAAGTATATGCTCTCGTAAAATATCTACATTTGGATGCAGAGATTTCCAGGCATCCAAGAACGCTGTGCTGATAATTAAACATCTGCTCTGCATTTGTCTGTCTTCCTGCCGTGATGTCGCTCCAGCCCTCGCTCTCCCCTCCCTGTCCGTCAGCACGCTCCCAGGACCGGGACAGCATCCCCTGCTCACCGCTCTGCCCCAGCCTGGAGATGCAGCATCCTGGGCCGTGGGTGCTGGGAGAGAGAGGGCAGCTCCGGGCACCCCTGGGAGCAAACAGCAGCTTCACTGCCAGCACCCGCAGCCTTCGCAGGGCTGCAAACCCACAGCCTGCCCTGTGGCTCCCACCAGCCCAAACAGTTTCGCTGAGCCCCACTGTCCATCGCCAGCCAGTGCTTGTCCATGCACCGTCCCCTGGGCTGAGCAAGAAGCTGCCACCGCCATCCTGCTACCAGGAGAGCATCAAAACAACCTCCAAATTGATCTCTGAGACTCTTCTGCAAGCCCCAGACACTTCCTGCTAGGAGCGAGTGTCCGCTCTAGTTACTGTCTCCTAGGAGAGCACCGAGGGCTTCAGGCTGTCACAGGAGGAGCCGGCCCAAACATGACATCTCCATGGAGCCCAGGGTACAGCGGGCAGGGCCATGGTGCCGCTGAGCAGATGGGACCGGGGCCTGGATCGATGGGACCCAGCCGGGCCCCACGGGGACTCCAACAGCTCATACAGGGGCCCGGCTAGCGGTGGGACAAGCGGGGGACAGGGGAGGGCGCCTTCCCCAGCTATGGTCCCCCGGCCCTCGCTATGCCTGCATCCAGCCCGCTGCCCACTCCGCTGGCCCCAGGGACCGCAGCCTGCCCGCATCGCGCTGCTGCCCGGCCGCTGGCACCAAGCACGGGGACCCTCGGTGCAGTGCCACCCGGGGTGCCGGCAGCCCTGGGGACAGTGCCCTGCTAGGGTGGTGGGACAGGGAGCTGGGGTGCATGCGAGGACGGGGGACGCTCCTGGGGTGTACTGCGGAGCACTACCTCATCATGCCCGGCTTTGCCGGGGCTACCCGTCATGTCAGCAAGGCAGCCCCATCCCTTGTCCCCTGCCCGCTCCCTGCCCTCGCCTCCTGTCCCCTGCGCTGTTTGTCACACTTGTCACCATGGCAAGCGAGAGATTAGCCTTGGACCCTCCGCTCCCGCCCCAAGCCACTGATTCATATTCATGAGACTTCAAAGCATCTCTTTAGCTCCCCTGCACCAAACCTAATCCGCTGCTGCAGCACGGTGCCAGCAGCCCTCACCGGCAGCACCGGGCCAGAGCTGGCAGCCCCCGAGCCCCCCTGCCCTGGCCGGCAGCAGCCACGCAGCCACGCACCCACTGCTCCTGCTCCCAAGCCCGGCTCGTGGTCTCGGGGGGCTGCTCTGCACCATGGGGGTGCTGCCATAGGAGCCACAAAAAAGCAGGAGTTAGGAGGGTGGAGGTGACGGTCTGTGTGTCCTCACCCGCACCCATCCATCCCTCCACCCGTCCAGAGGAGAGGGCTGAGCCCGCAGCACCCTGCCCGGACCGCCAGCCCAGCAGCATCCCCGCGTGCATCGCGGCGATAGCCAACAGCCCTTCGTTGGGGCTAATTTGGTGCCGGCGCCCCACGTTCCCCCCGCATCCCACCACAGTCAGCAGCCAGCAGGCATCGGGCAGGGGCTATTCGGAGGCGGCCAGGCGTGCAGAGCACGGCCTCACCGAGCAGCCTGCCTGCTCCCGCCAGGGACTCATCCTGCAGCACGGCACCGCCGGAGAAGTGACAGAGAGCGTGCCGGAGCCCACGGCATTTGGAGACGCAGACAGGACCAAAGCGAGTACCTACACCCAGCCCACCCCTGAGGAGTAGTGGGGCAGAGGGCAGGAGGAAGCTGCACCCAGGGGTGCCCTCCCATCACCCACTGCAGGGCTGCAGACCCCCCCAAACCCTAGCGTTAGCTGGGCCATCCTCCATGTCCAGCCTCTCTGCTCCTCGGCAGGATCTCACCGGGGTCAAAAACAGCCGGACCGGCACAGAGAGCCGGTGGCATCATGCCTGTGCCAGCGCTGGCGCTGGGAAGGTGCTGGCTCGGCGCACAGGTCCTGGTGGCGGGCGGGCGGG
>Ga0065711_1007801_pt1 | contig 20860 bp, 11 predicted proteins | sample Hoacrofraction12_FD_59098 | JGI IMG/M metagenome (GOLD analysis project Ga0065711, IMG submission 59098) | Hoatzin crop microbial communities from Cojedes, Venezuela - Epithelial fraction 12 v2 (version 2) | ecosystem: Host-associated > Birds > Digestive system > Esophagus > Crop | place...
CACATGCGGCGGGGCCGGGCCGGGGCCGGCGGAGCTGAACCGAGCCGGGCTGGGCTGGGCTGGGCTGGGCACGGCGGAGTGCTCCCGCGGCCGGCAGCCCCGCAGCCCCTTCCCAGCCGCGCAGCCCCGGCCATGGGGTCGGGCCGGAGAGACCGCACCTGCGCGGGGAGGTGAGCGTAGCCCCGGCGCCTTCCCCCCACCCCCGGGCAGCCACCGCGGCGGGGAAGAGCCAGGGGTCGAGGAGGGGAAAGGTGTGTTTTCGGTTTTTTTTGCCCTTTTTTTTAATATATCTATATAAATATATCTATATATTTTGCTGCGATCCATCCCGATCCCGCACCTGGAGCCCCCGGAGGGAGAAGTGCTGCGCGCTGTGATGCGTCTTCCTCTCGCCTCGGCTGCCAGTTCGGATTGTAGCGCCCGGCTCCGTGCACTGAGAGAATGGCTCGGTTTGGGGATGATCTGCCGACCCGCTATGGAGGTGGAGGGCCGGCCGGGGCTGGAAGAGGGAGCAGCCGGCAAGGTGGCCCCCAGGCCGGCCAAAGGATGTATAAGCAGTCGATGGCTCAGAGGGCCAGGACTATGGCTCTCTACAACCCCATCCCTGTCAAACAGAACTGCTTCACAGTCAACAGATCCCTCTTCATCTTCAGTGAAGATAATGTTATACGGAAATACGCCAAGAGAATAACAGAATGGCCATATCCTTTCAGGGAGGGTGCGTGGGCATGATGGGGAAGGTGGGGAGCGGGCAAGGGAGACTGGGGGGAAGAGAACCCTCTAGTCGGCTGAGTGTCTGGTGCTAATGTAGACGTGCATGTGTGATCCAGCGCGTGTAATGGGTGTGTGTGACATGGATCCCTGTGTCTGACACAATGTACGGCCGTGTAGCTGGGTATCATAGGAAACTGCTGCTGTGGGAACGGCGGAGTGTGCTTTTGGCTATGCCAGGGGTGTGTGAGAGACAAACGTGCATTTTCATGTGTGTTTAGGTGTGAGATATACAGCTGCACAGATTTAGATTTCTTACAATTTAAGCCAAATGCAAAGAGTTCTGTGAGATTCGTGCGAATGAATCCTGATTCTCATTTCCATCTTAGAGCCTTTCAACTCTTCTTTCTCACTCTGAATAGAAGAAGGAATGTGGGATAAAAATGGTGACACCTTAGCATTAAAGCTGTACTGGTAGTAAGGGCATTGATAGCCAAGGTACTGTGCGAACCCTATTAATACTATCATCGCAGCTAGGTTCTTAGTACATCTCCTTCTGAATCCGTAAGAATCAACATGCATCTTGTCACTTTTATGTGCGTAGACTAAGCTTAGGCTGTACTGAAAAAAAAAAAAAAGATAGAAAAGCTTTGTGGCAGAGGGAGGCAGTAAGTGGAGAGAAGGCTCATCTGATGTATTGGGAAAGGGGCAGATGATTTCTGTCTCAGAACCAGCTCCCAGGCCAAGTAAGCTGCAGAGACCTTCCTCAGAAGGGGGCTTTGCTGGTAATGATGCACGCAGTGGGGTTGTAAGCCATGAGAAAAGGGAAGCAGACTGTTTGAGGTTACCAGGGAGTAGATGTAGTGTGTGTGCATGTGTGTGTGTACAGGAGTGGATGATACTGGTGGTCTCAAGGGAGCTGGTTGTTTTCTTCTCATTTGATATCACACACCTATTAATCTTCAGCTAACAGCAGCAAGGCCTCCTCCCAGCTTCCTAGCAACACTTTCAACTGCCACAGAAGCCAGCTCCCCTTCAGGCTTCCCCAGTTTTCACTTTCTGAAGGGCTAACAGGAAAAACAAAAAATACACCAGTGGAGTGAATGCACTTGCCTTGCCCCTGAACACACACGCACGTTGATTTTTCTGTCCATATTATAAATAATTACAGGAATTGCTGTACTTCCTCATCCATTTCTCCCTCCCTGCGTTCGAGTCTGAATAAACAAGCTCCGAAGCTCCGGTGGCAGTCAGAGCATCGCCTTTCCCGCAAGGCGAGACGCAGCCTGGACCTCTCCCATCTCTCAGGCGACTCCCCTGCGCCTGGAAGCGTGGGGAGGGGACCCGCAGCCCTGTGAGCCAGCGGCCCCAGCGGAGCCACCCGCCGGTCCCCCAGGCCGGGGCTGCGGGGCGGGGGTGGCTGGGGCAGGGCGCTGCCCGCGGTGCTGGAGGGAGGGAGCTCTCCGCGGTGCTGAGCGGAGCTCTCCGTGGTGCTGGAAGGAGCTCGCCGCCGCACTGGTCCCCCCCACCCCACGATGCCGCCCGCAGCATGGCTCTGCCCTGGGAGCGCAAGGGCTCGGCACGGCTCAGGGCTAGAGACAACGGCGAAAGGGAAGGGGGTTTGTTGTGTCGGGTTCGCCGCCTTTCCAGTGAGAGAGCTTCCCTCGTACGCCCCGACAAGGCGCTGACGGTTTTGTGCTCGCTGGGAGTGGGCATTGCAATCTAGCGGTAATTTGTGTTTTGGACCTGCGTAGACACTCTAAATTGAACTTTTCTAGCCCATCGCTTATTTACACTGGGCACTCAAGTTAAATGGCTGGCAATTTTGAAGAACAATTCAGCAGATTGCATTCAGCTGTAGAATCTCTTTTGGGCCCTTTTAGCTTCTCAATCTTGTTTTAAAATAATAATTATTAATAGGTTTTTGTTTCCTTTGAACCTTTTATTTTCTTGCTCCCAAATTCCTTGAGCAGCTCCGATTCTGTGCAAGTCACCAACTCTCTCCAAGAAGAGAGGCAATTTCCTACTTTTCTTCCAAAGACACACCAGAAAGAACTAAGGAAGTCAAGGAGACTAAACGTCTTCAAAAAAGATGAGAGATCTTTGAATGCTCAGTTAATGTAACTGTTTCAGTAGAAATGGGATTTGGATGAGGTTCACCTTGTGCTGTCTCGTGTCTTCTTTAACTTCTGGTCCCCACTCCATTTGAATACATGATTTTAGCTACAATCATAGCCAATTGCATTGTGCTGGCTTTGGAACAACATTTGCCGGATGGAGACAAGACACCTATGTCAGAGAGATTGGTGAGTTGTATTCATCTATTTACATTTTTTGTTTCTAGTCTAAGACAAAAGCACTCAGCCACCCAGTGTTGCCAGGGATCGTATCTGTTTGGAAGATCCACATGTAAACAAAGGGCCATTGACCTGACAATCAGGAAAAATAAGTCAGTGACAACAAGTAAAACTCTAACCTCCTGATCCCATCTTCACAAGAATGCTTCATCACTCTAGCCAGCCCTGCCCAATTGCAGGAGGAGAGATGGACCTTACATTATGATCAGAAGAACAGCAAACCCAAGTTGTCTATAAACCAAGACAGGAAGGGACTGCCAAATGCTCGGAATTATCTGTAGAATCAAATGAACTTCTGTGATATTTTCCCAGGAAGCGGCAGAACAGAGTAACCTTTTAGGATCGTATGTCTTTCAGCTAGCTTCCTGCTACACCATATATCAAGGACCCTACAAAGCAAACTTTGGGTTTGGATGATTACACTTCCCTTCCAAAAAAAGAAACCAACTTACAGAGGAAAATAATTTACCTGCTGACTTTATGGTAATGAGGCCAATTACTTCTTTCAAAAGAAAATATAAGAATAGCTTCAAAACCACTCTTCCATTTCTCATCACTGTGGGAAAAATGGGTAATATTTGGTTTGATATTTCTCCTGCTGTTAATGATCTGGAATATCTTTCATGCCTAAATGCGTTAATCCTGGTGCATGTTCAAAGGATGAATAAGTATGGATCCATATGTGTTTTGCATGTAGATATTAAATTATGCAAACAAAGATAATATTAGGCTTGCTGCCAAAAGTGAGAGCCTCTGAATGCTGGTTGCTACGGTTTCTGAGGTTGGTCCACATCAGTGGGCAACTCTCACAATCTCATTCTTCAGAAACAGGAAAAAGTGTATAAGTGACAGATCAAGAAAGAGCTTCAGGGTCAGCCAGTAGACACTGTTTGCAAATGTATCCACTGATGCTGGCTGCCCACTCACACTGTATTTGCTTAGTTTCTTTCTGTTTGAATTATTTCTACTTAAGAAGAGATGAAAAAAAAGAACATGCATGCATGTTGTTCTTTCTGCCATTAAACATGTCTTTGTGTGTTTTGGGATTGGCTAGCAAGGCAAGCCGTGGTTTGAGAGCAAAGCACAGGCTTAGACCCAGGCTAACGAGCAAGCTGGGGAAATGCCATCGTTACTAACATACGGACTAGCAAAGGGGAAAAGTAGTTTTGTGGATGTTCTGGCTTGGTAACTGTTTGACAATATGTTATTTTAAGCAGCAGTAGGTACGGTTAGCACATTGTTTCTATGTTCCTCTATATCCCAAGTTTTATAAGGGGATCCTAGAGACTTTTTATTGGTCCTTTTCCCCATAGTATTAATTAATTCCATTTTACAGCACCCACTGCTGCACTCACACCTTTAGTTCCTGCCCATATCATTCCTAAGTGGGGCACTGGCATTAGCACCGAATGTTGTAAGGTAAATGAATAAGTTAAATGCACACTCTCTACTTCATTGGCTCTTCTGTGGTGATGGAGGAAGAATTAACCCCTGATTTTTTGTCCTAAACACCATTGTGCAGTGTAGTCTTTGATCCAGATATTCTGGAGCCATTTTTACTACAACGCTTTGGTAACTCTGAAGTAGAAAGGGGTTTATCATAGAATAACACTAAGAACCTTTACAAGTCATGAAATATTTTCTGTTTTCAACATACGCTGGAAAGATTAGGCATTGCGAATAAGAAAAACTGTCTTCTAGCTTTCAAAGCGAAACCTCCTTAGAATGCCCCTGCTGCTTCTGCAAACTGTAAGTTGTTTCATGGCAAATGTTACGAATCCATGCTAAACCAGAGTGGGTGAACATTCACATACATTTACGGGTTTGTTGAGCCCAATTATAAGTCCACATGGAACAGCAGGTTCTTTATTACTGTCTTTGGCTGGAATGTAATTGGCCTTTTTTGGTTAATGATTTATGGATATACCTTTCCTTCTGCTGCATTCATTAAAACCTCCAAATTGGAGTGAGGGCTCATCAGTGGAGAATTAATCAGATTTTTAAGGATATGAGCTGCACATCACAAGCCTTTTATGTCTGGCCGATGTCGGCAGAGTTGTTGAAGGAAAACCAAAGTTGCCTGGATGATTTGTGCCACAAAGACAAAAATCTTAAGATTGTCTGTTTGCTAAACCTGAGAAAAAGAGTGAGGAGTCCTTATGAACATTTTCATGATTTTTCTCTTCTGATCAAAATTTTCCTCTAGGTATCTCCCCAGAGACCCAAAATATGAACCTGCAGTGCAGTCTCATTTGGCTGTTTTCTGCGCCCGTATTACTTGTTCAGCAGGGTTAATTAAGCACATGGGAAGAACAAGTGATGTCTCAGTATATGTGACATTTCAAGAACTGAAATGGCTGTGTTATAAGTAATCTTTCTCTGTCCATTTTCTGCATGTAGATTGTAGCATAGAAAAGCATTACTTGGCTCTGGGATGGAAACTGTGGTCAAAACCAGGGCTCTGAAAAAACCACCAATCTGATGGTCAAAGCATTTACTGGTGAAGTGGAGCATCGGCTTCAAGTCCTTGCTCTTCAGACAAGAGAATCAAGGTCATTCTTCCACTAGCAGGAGAATTACCTACCCCCTATGACCTGCCTGCTCTGAGCTGGGGGTCTTGCACGCTTTGGCTGCTGGAGATGTTTACTTTACATCAGTAATTATCCCCTGGAACAGAGATGCTACAAACTTCCTCCTGTCCATCTCAGACGAGTGCCTTAGCCAATAGGTTGTAGCATCAGTGTCTCTCTGCCCCAATATATATTGCATTGTTTGTACACACTGGCGTGATGCCAACTGAAAAGATGCTGAGGGAGTTGTACTGAGTGGCCCAGAGCCTGGTGGTGAGAGCTCCAATGTGGGAATGTGAGCTTCACATCTGAGCCCTGAATGGCCTTGCAGGTGGATGCCTTGCTTGTGCTGCTCTTGGCTGTCAGGGTGAGGCATGCTCATTCTCTCCCTATCTCCTTCCTAATTTCTCAGTTTTTCGTGAGAAGATTCAGTAGACCATAGACTTGTCCCAGCCTGACAGAAACGATATCATAACTTGCAGGACAGAAAATCTATTTCCTGCCCTGCTCTGGAGCACACCCTGATTGAAGACACCAGCGGGTCTGTAGGATGATCTTCTGCATGTCACTGTAAGGCTCTGAGTGTTCGACTCCCCTGGGTGGTTTTGATGTGAGGGCAGAATACAACTGTTTTCTCAGATATTCAGCATGACAGCTCTTGCACTTTATTAATGGATTTAATTCTTCATCCTATCCACAGGCACTTTGTGCAGTCATATATGAGCTGTTCTTATCAACCTTTGCATGAACAAAGGCTTACACACCCAAACCTATCAAGGCTGTCACATCCAAAGGCCAAGAAAAGACACCAGGACATGGACTAAGAATAGTAATGACTTTCCAGACTCAGAAGTTGTTTCTGATCTGAAACCTACTGATTAAAGATGTGTTTGGCCCAGTCTCAACTTTGCCGTGTCCACAGCAAACAACCTGCTGGCACAGCCCTACCTGCTGCCCAAATTGTCCACATCCCTTCCAAGCACGCGCACTGATACTCATTATCACCTGCTTTCCTACTCTTGAACCCAAGCAGTGACACAGTCTCCTGTCCGAAGGGGCTGCTGGATGCCCTGGCAGCAGGATTTCTGACCTGACAGCAGTGCCATTGCAGTGCTGCACAGGACATGTCACCCATGTCCTTGCCCTCCATCAGAGTCATGCAAATCCTTTCTTTCAGCAGCAGGCCCCACTACCTAATGGGGCTTAAATTTTATTTTTCATCCTGTTGTTGTTATTGCCCTGCTACATAGACTAAATTAGTGTAAATTTAGACAGGCTTCAGAGAAGATTCTTTTTGTATCCACCCCATATGCCCAGCTACTCACTGCCAACTCTATAGATGAGAGTTTTCCTTTGTAATAAATACCCAAGCCCATCTTTCAGCCTTCCTGCTTCCCTAGAAGCTGACAAAATCTTGTTTGACCCACTTCCTAAAATCTCTGCACAGCACTAACTTTGGGAAGAGCATATTCTCTCAAACCCTTGAGTACCTAAAGCCTGGCTCTTTAAAGCTGGGAGCTGTAATTGCAAAGCACCTGACCTAGATTAAGCAAACGACTGGTGGCAGAGTAGATATAAGTCTTCCAGGAAGTGAAGGAGTAATGAGAGGGAGTGTATGTGAGTAAAGGTATTTATTTTTTTGTGTGTGTTAGAAGAGCTATTTTTAAAAGCATGCTAGTAGTTGTGGGATGGAAATATAGGAAGGGGTAGGAGGCCTTTGTTTATAAAGATCTTGGGTACTTGTTGAATTAAAAGGTGTTGTGGTGATGAAGAGCAGGCAGAGGAGCAGTAAGGTAGCTTATCCTCAGACCATGTATGATGATTTATTTTCTTGTTTTCTGTATTGGGTTGGAGTCCTGGATGCCTCTAGCTCTTGCTGTGGAGAAACTGTTGGAAGAGGACTCTTATCGTAGGATTTCTGTTGAAGGTCATACCAGGTGTGATGGCCTTGCCTTGTTTCTGTTTCTCTGTGAGTAAATGGCACGGAGATGGGTAGCTGGAGTTTATCAGTCTGTCAGTGATAGCTTCTGTGTCCTCTGAGCAGCGTCAGTGAGGCTCGGTAGAGGGCTTGGAGGTGCTGCTGTTTCTGGAAATGGCTCCTCGGCTGGGGAAGAAGACAGTTTTTGGTTTGTTTATTTTCCCCTTCATTTCAGCCAAAGGCCTACAGCGTGACCTCAACAGTCACCTGCTCTGTTTTGCTGTCTAGCCAGCTGGTACATGTGTGTGTCTGATCTGCAGGTGAGTGGGCATCTTGTCTGGCTGTAGGGGATTGGGAGGTAGAGTAGCTGGGACTGTGAGGTTAGGAAAGGTGGAGGGGAGTTGAGATGACATAGGGTGAAAGATGAAGTATATGGATGAGCTGGGGTCACTGAGATGTGTAGGGATGTGGTGTGCTGCTTTGTTGGAAATAAAACTTTAATTTAGCCACTGATGGAAAAGCCTGCCCGGAAGTAGTAACTTCCAACATCTTGGAGGCATCTTCAGTAATTAGTGCTTTGTAGCTGACTTGCTAAGTTGGGTATACATCGATGTGCTCAGTGCGTAACCCTCTTTGTGAGGGGTATGATATTATATTGGTCTTCAAGGTGTGAAAAATCTGGCTTTCTGTAACTATGTACTATGCCTAAAGAATGCACCTGTGTGCCAGTGCTGGGTCAGAGTTGAGCAAGAGCTGCTATGCTTGTAAAATAAATTCTTGTATCAAAATTGCTTCTTTCTTTGTCTGGTGGTCACAAGACTCGACATTCATGCTCTTTCTGTATAAGAGAACTAAAATCTTTTTGTCATTAGTAGAATTGGAAAATGTGGAAAAACTGTTCACCAAAGCGTAGCTCAAATCTTTGGCTTTGATGGTCAGAAATGCCAAAGCCACTGGAACAAAATTTCCAATCTCTTAATTTGGGAGTTTTCTTCCTTTGGGTAGGGCTGCTTTACTTCCATTGACTTCAGCTGAAATCAGGGATGTAAGGCACATTTGAAAATTGGTTACAGATGCCAAAGCTAATTAACATGTTTTTGAAATTGATGCCCATTGCTTTCACCTCTTGCTAAGTTCCCATTTCTTGCCCTCATCTTCCTTCCAAATGTGAATGCTTCCACTGGGCATTGAGTTTGTGTTGTGTCTCTTACCAATAATGTACAATACTGAGCGATCTGGTGCCATAGACAAAAAAATGGTTTAGTAAAACTGTGAAGGCTAAGCTGGATTTTTCTCTCTAATGAGCTGGGACATGAAGCTGTGATCCCATGGTATGCTTTAGTCTGCACCATGGGCCTAAGACTCCAACTTTCCTGCTGCTGTTAATGGAAGGGAAGAGGGATTTCTCCCTGAATCGGACACGCAGTGAAAGGAAAATAAATGAGACTGCTAATGTGGAAACTAAGAAATCGGAGGAGAAAGAGTGAAGGAAGAACTTATGGAATAAATGATAAACAAATAACTTTGTGTTCACAAGCTTGATGTGCTGACTGTTACTCCCAAGACATGCTCTTGTTTCAGTTTCCTGGATGAACTGTAAACCATGTTTTCTTCCATGTCAATAACTACAAAAAAATGTGATCTCAAGTTGAAGAACACCCTTAGAGCAAAATTTCACTATTAAGATTCCCTCCAGAATACTGAGAAAAGGTGGAAAGTGTGGGGTGAAACAATCAAAATAAAGGCAGATAGAATTTCCAATCTGAAAAAAACAAATCTACCTTCAGAGAAAGATTAATGAAATTCTTCTCTGTGCTTATTTCCAGTAAATTTAAACCTTTGGGTTTCAACTCTTTTCAAAGAGTTGAAAAGGGCACGAAGTTGGTGCACGTATTTGTTTATATGACTCTAATCATCAGTGCAGAAGCATAGGCATCTCCTTGACACCTGTAATTTTTTTTTCTTTTTCAGGATGACACTGAGCCATACTTTATTGGAATATTTTGTTTTGAAGCTGGTATAAAAATCATCGCTCTGGGGTTTGTTTTTCATAAAGGCTCTTATCTCCGAAATGGTTGGAACGTGATGGATTTTGTGGTGGTCCTCACAGGGTAAGTGACCCCCCTCTTGCCCTAAGTTTAAGGGGCACTCTTGCTTTGATTTGTGTTGTTTTTTTAACTGTGGTTTGGTGTGTGAGTGATTTTAGTGAAATAGTACTATAAAAATGCTTTGCTGACCATACTGTCTTTAAATAATGGCTATTGTGCTGAATGAGTCACTTTCAAAGCACTGTTGGAACCAGCTAAAAAGAGACTTCAAAGATATTTATTTGCATATATGCTGGCATGTATCTTATCCGGGTGCTTACTGACATTTGTCAGACTTTGCAGGTTCTAATTGCTACTAGGTACTTGAACCTTATTTAAATCAATCTATCTTCTGACATTACAGGATGACTTTAAAAGTCAACATGGAGTGAGTTAGTAAATTAAAAGCATCCCATTTTCAAGCTATTACAACTCTGTAATCAGTAAAGTTTCTGCAGGGATGAATTTGGTCTGCTAGAAAATAACTTTTCTAAAAATAATTCAAAGAGGGTGCATGTCCTGTAAAGGATGGAGCGGACAATGTTATGTGTGCTTTTTGTACCATGATTTGAAATGATATCAGTCACTTCTTTCTTAGAAATGCTTACAATATTTTTGTTGTATATTGCAACAATTTCTATACCTATTTATATAAATGTAGCCTAACACTACTGGATAATGAAAACACGAACATTGAATAACACTTCTGGTCTACGTATTGTGATTTAAAGCTCCAAAGGTCTGTGTGAGGTCCTGATCTTGCAGCCTTCATCTTGGAAGGATTTAAGTTAGTTTTTCCTCCAGAAGGCTGCGGCCCGGCTCTTGTTATTAATATGCACTCATTTCACACACCTTCGCTGCCATTGTGTGTGATGTACATACATATTCTTTGGTCTGGTTAGTGGAGTAGAGTAGGATGCTGTTAGGAAACTGCTGGCTTACATATACAAATGTATTCATTAGATACATTATCACTGTAATTCTATTTGCATTCAGTGTACCATGTGATATAGCAATTGAGAGGCCAAAGAGATTTCTTTACGTACTGAGAGGAAGAAAATAAATATGCAGGGCTTGATTCTCCTGCTGCTGGGGCTGGGTATTTAATCAATAGAAACTTCAGTGGAGCCACAAGGAGAATCAGATTTCCATAGTCGGAAGCACAGGGGGTACCAGGATGAAAAGAGAATTAGCACAGATGCTACAATTATTTGCACTGATGGTATGTTCTGATTCCTAGTTAGCTCTATGCCCTTTTGTGTGTTAAAAAAAAAAGGAAATCAGGGCCCTGATTCTGGGAAGGACTTTGGCATGTGGTTCAATTTATCCTTCAGCAAAGCTTTCAAGTACATGTTTGAATTCAGCTGATGTCAGCGGTTCTATACTTAAGGTTATACGTAAAAGCTTTCCTGAATTACAGCCATATTGCTATTTGTTTAGGCATGTTTTAGGTTTGTTTTTTTCATAAACACAGGCCAAGAACCAAAATAGATTTTTTTTTTTAACTGCCTTGCTGTGACCGAGACGTTCAAAGTTTTGCTACAGCATCTGAAACATTGTGTGTGAGTGCCATGCTTGTGGAATCACAACAGAGTGTGCGATGCTCTAGGTGTGACACCGGCATCTTACTGGTGCCAGCTTTATTGTGAGCGCTGTTTGCAGCGCTGTTTGATCTCTGACCATAATTGTGGAATATTGGCTTGATTAGACAGCTGTAATCAGGAACCCTGTTGCCATCTGCGAAGATGTGTATTCTTTTGAAGTACAATCCTGTTAACGTCAAAGCTGCTGGTTTCCAATGGTGATACTAGCTGGGCTGTATTGAAATTGTCTTGTACATGGACTTCCCACCAGGCAGGCAATGCAGGGAAGGCAAAGGGTAAACTAAGTGACATTAAGTCCAAGGAAATCCACAGACCTCTAATCCTGAAATTTGAGGGCTGGATTCAGCAAGGCACTTGAGCTCGTGCCCGATTTTTGGTGTTTGGGGAGACCTACTGAAAGTAACAGGGTTACTGGCATGCTTGGTTAGATAAATGCTTTCCTGAATCTGGTGCTGTGTTTCCAAACCCAGTAACGAGGCGGAAGGGCCTCTAGTAGAGAAATAACGTTGAAAGATCTGCAGCTTCACACAGGGGATTGAATTAGTGTTTTCTCTGTAGCCTGTTGTGTTTCGTTCTGATTTTCCTAGATCCTTATTATGTTCTGCGCTCACTCCTCTGTTGCCATGGGTCTGTGCTAGAAAGCAGGAGCTCCTCTTCCTTGTGTTTCCTTTACTGGCCAGAAACCCTTTCATCTGCCCATTGCCTGCCCTAGCTAGGCTAACGAGGGGAAGTCTGAGCGAGGCCTTTTACTTGGAGACAGATATCATCCTGGCACTTCTGCACTGAGACTTTAAAAGCAGGTTGNTGAGGAAGAACGTTTAATACTGATAAACCTGGCTGTTTCTCTAGGGAAGGGCTACGAGGTGATAGCACAAGTGTGACCTTAATTTTTGTTTCTGTGACAGGCGGTCTCAGATCTGTGTGTTTCAAAAGATGATCAAGCATGTTCTATAATTTATTAGAGGATAATAATAAAGGACAGTGCTAAAGTTGTACCTAATGTNTTCTTATAAATATAGATAGGTAGGACATCAGTTTCTGAAATTTCATTTTACTGTATCAAAAGCTCTCCTTTTCATATGTGCAAGATTTCAACTTGAAAATGTTCCTTCGTGTTTCCTAGGCAGTGATCAGCATTCAGTTCCTAAGCTCAGTTTCACATTGATCTTCAATATTAGAGAGGGATTTTAATTTCTCTTTTTTCTGTGTAAGCATGAAAGATCACAAAAATGCATTTCATGATACCACGTGCAGAGTCGTACACCTGTTCATCCTGTGGAGTGCATATTTTTATGAAGGTAAATGGTGAATGTCAGAAAATCTGATCTCATTTGCAGCTTTTAGCTAAAATCCATAAAAGCAAAGAGCAGCTTTGCTCTTGTTAGCTGTTTCCATAGGAAGCAGGCCAGCCAGAGTCTGGGTGTGTGTCGGAGGAGGGTGTGGGGGAAGGCTCTGCATTTACTGAACTTACCCTTACATAAATATTACAGTGATCACGCAGTAACCCTTTCCACCTCTTTTTTCCAACCCCCTTTTTTGCTACTCAATGCCTCCACAATGGGATTATTGATAAATACGTTGGGGTTTTTTTTTTTGTTTGCCTGTAAGGATGCACAATTTGTTTGTCACAATCAGACAGTAGAACTTGTTAAGCAGAAAATAAATCAGCTCTGTGTTACGTGCAGCCAGGATCAATATCCTACAGAGATAAACTGGAGCCTAACAGATACTGGCCCAAAATGGCTTGGTTTGTTGTTCCAGAAAACACTCCCTCAGTTTCTTTCTACAGGAATGCTGTGGTGTCGTCTTCTCACTTACTTTCAAGGAAGCATGCTGCTTTGCTGTTAATAGAGGCCTGGGAAAATAAGAGATCGCTTCTTGAAAGATTTTGTTTTCTCTGTAATTTCTTTAGTTATTTCTTGTAAACTCCTCCAGTTGTAGATGAGTATCGAGTAAAGCTGCAGTGCTGTGATGCGCCTGTTGCTATTGTGGAGAGAGATATGTATATTTTATAGCTCCTGCTCCTTTTATTTTCACATTTTTATGGGATTGCATTCACTTCAGTGATGACATCACACATTAGCAGTGCTAAATTGCACAAAAATGCAGTTTCTCTACTGGTCTGGGACTATGCGATCTTAATGCACATTTCCCAAGGGAGGAGCAAAAGGACTTTTTACTTAATTCCTGCAACCTGTCTTGAGGTGGGATCCTCAGATACCCGCAGTTGTCTTGGGAACAAAGTTCTCCCTGCATCCAGACCTCTCAGATGGCAGTGGATGGAGGGTTCGGACCTGGTCCTGTTGGAGTTCATGGGAAGATTTCTCCTGGAGCCATGGGCTTTGGGTGCAATAGTCTGAAGAATTGCTGTACTGGCTTAAGCTACAAACGTATTCTCTAGCTGGAGCTGGTGTAATAGGGTGGCTGCTAAGGGGAATAATGGAGAACAAGGCGTGGATAAAATCATTCTTACCTTCCTGATTCCAAAAATCCAAATGTCTAGGGATTTTTGAGACAAATATGGATCTGATGGCTTTTAAACTGTGTGGTCAAAGGGGCTGGTTCTCCTTGGTCGTGTTTTGGAGCCTACTTATACTTTTGGCTTCATCATATCCTGGGTAATGCGTCTCATGGTTTAATTCAACATTCATTCTAATTACATACCACAAGAAAAGGTGCTGCTTATCCCTTTTTTTTTCTCACTAGTTACCTGAGATTTCCATTGGTGCCCGCTAGATTTTGTATAGTAAGATCTGGAGAATAATTATTCCTTTCTCTGCATGCTTATGGTTTTATGAATCTTCAGCATTTCCCTGGTCAGAGATTTATGCTGCCCAGTCCCCCCTGACCTGAGAGCTTTTCTGTGCTCCACTGACTCGTGCTGTTGCTCTTGGTCCTTTCCTAGTTCTGTCATATCCTCTTGGAGGCAGTGACCATGACTGTGTGCAGTGTTTGTCCAACACCAAGCGTTGCTGAAGGCTGGTATAAGCAAATGGAACAGTTGAAAGGATCATGCTCTGTCCTTCATGACCAGAGTTAATTTTTTCAGCTGTCAATCAGCCTGGATTTAAACACTCTCGAAGAGTCCTGGTAGCTTCTTGAGCCAGTTGGATCAGCTGCCTGTATCTCTGGGTGGGACTGGCAGAGACAGTGTGTGCCAGGCCTGGAGCTGCCAAACAATGTGCACAAAGTCTATGTGCTGTTACTGATGTCTCAGGCTGTCGGGAACAAATTACAAAAGCTAGAATTATCTTGATTGCCTGGATGACTGAGAAATGTGCTCCTCGCTCCTGGTAATGCTAATTATTTGGAAGGTAACTCATTTTGCAGCATAATAAAGACCTGTTCATCCTTGATGTTAGCTTTGCTAGTTACCAGGATCATCTTAGTATGTGGGCAGTCTGAGATGCTATTCCTGGTGCGACGTATGAGGAGCAGCAGCAGCCTTGGTTGCAGTGATGACTGTCAAAGGGGGAGGCATAAGAACCATCGAGCCTGGTCTGCGCAGCAGGCTATGGGCCTCTGATCCTTCAATTTAAGGTGGACATACCTCCTAGTCAGTGTGTGGGATGTGATCATGAAAGAATTTGAGAAGTGAATGTCTGGTTGAGGTCTGGGATCCTTAAAGCTGACAAATATACACAGCTACCTGTAGTCTCTAGCATTTTTTTTTCTCCACATGCATGTTTCTGTGCATTCAAGATCCCTTAGACTAGGATGTCTGAATTCTGGGGTCTTAAGTGACTGGCTTTTGTGTACTCACCAAAACACCTCAGTCTTCCCACCCACAAATCAACATTAAACACAATAATTTGAAAAGCAAAATTAAATAAAAATCCTTGGATGCCCTTCCAGCACCGTTTTAGAGAGTATGCTTAGTACTTTGTTTATAAGCTTTAGATCGCGATACCTATGGAGTAACGGGGCTTGGAGCAGGGAAATGCAGATTTCTTTCTGCTTTTCCAACATGGAACTTCTGGCTCTTCTATGCTAGAAAGCAAAGCTACGCAGCTACAGGAGTTGGGGAAATGGATACTTTGAGGGACAAGCTTCATCTTGATTAGTTGTCACAAGGAATACGAGTAAGCCTCTTTTCATGGCTATAGTGTATAGGTGGTGGTGGACTAAGGCTGATTGCTATTCGCACTGTACATGAGTCACACAAAGAGCAAAGCCTCTATAGATTTTAGTGGAGTTGATCCTTGTTTTCAGTTTCTTTTATGCTCTGATGATGGATGGATACTTGCTGGCTGAGAAGAGCTAAGGGTACCTTCTGAAAATAAATAAAATAAAAAAAATTGGACAAGGAAAAGGGAATTTACCTGTTTTACTGAATGCAAGGTAACAGGTGATCTTGCTGGTGTATGTGGGCAGTAATGGAGGAAGGCAACCAACCAAATATGGTTTTTTTTTTTCTGAGGCAGAGAAAATGAGTGTTTAGTAACTGGAAGGGAAGAGGGCACATGAGGACTCAGTTTGAACACCCAACAAGAGTTTGAAGTTCTTCTGTTTTCTGTCCCTTGGATATCTGGACTCTCGGGGAGGTGAAGAAAGTTTCCTTCTAAGAAGATGATGCTGGACAGGGAGGAAGTATTTGTGGGCTCTAAATCCACCTTGGCAAATGTCTCTGTTTCCATTTATGCACTGTTACAGCCAGTTTTGCCCAGTGGGGTGGCAGGTTCCTTGAGACTGGAGCTTGCTTTCCCTCTGGACTTGTTTCACCTAGCAAAGGGAGTCCCAGTCCATGCTGAGCCTGTTGGAGTGTTAATTAGGGTTAATGTCTTTTTTTGTTAATTATAGTGGCTTTTGTGCATTGATTTTTGTTGGGGGTGGGTAGAGGCAGGTTGAGTTAAGCAGGTGGGTGTGTAATTGTGTGGCTGGCTGCTAAATTAGAAAGAGACTTTCCTGAGCAGAGGAGGACTCAGGGGTGTGCTTAGAGGAAGGCTGCAGATGGTCACAGACCCTCAGGACCTGCAGGTGGGGATGGCCTTTCCCTGGGAGAAGTTATCCTTGGTTCTGCTCTGGTTGTGGCAAACAATGTTTCAGGTCATGGAGCTTCTCAAGGGCAAATAGATGAGATTGATGTGCTTCTCTCTTACTTTATTAGAAGGGACTGCAAGGTATTGAATACCTGCTGTGTGAACTGAAAATGATGGTACTGCACAACAAGAAGCTAGAAAGTTGAAGCGTGGACAAATAGCTTTTCTCTGAAGAGAGAGTAAAAAAAAAAAAAACCCATTTGTTCAGATTTCCATCTTGTGCTGCTGTCCATGTTTCAGGACTGTTTATGCTTCTTTGAAGCTTTTTGTTCACAAAGAGGGGAGTGTGGACACCATCTGAGAGTGCTTACATCTTTCTGGACTGCATGCCCTGAAGTTGGGCAGCTGTAAAGTGAAAGTGGCCATCCCATGTGAAAGGGAGGTATGCCTTCTCATCACAGCTAGGGCTTTATCAAAGCCCGGCAGGATCATTAGTCCAGAGTCTAGTCAGAGTTTTTAGCTTTTCATGGCTCTCAAAGGAAGGCTGGTGGCAGGGAAATACTGTGTCTTGTGAAGGGACCAGCTGTACCATGCAAAGGCAACTGGGGAGACTGCAGGTGGGAAGAGGACTCTGGACTCTGTGGTCTGCTACTAATCATGAAATGCTAGCAATCATGTAATGTGGGCATCTGCTTGACTGCTTGCTTTTCTCTATAGGTGGAAAGGACTGTATACCTAGCTGCTCTTATAACTGGGTATGAATACTAGGAATTCAAAACCAAAACAACAAATAAAATTACAGCTATGAAGTGCTGTAATGCTAACTTTCTTCACGCTTCCCAGTTTAAACACAAGAAAAACCCATTCCAAAACACCCAAGTCCTCTGTGTGGTGTTGAGTGCTGTCTCCCGATTAGATGAGGAGATGCGTGCAGGATTTCTCAGGCTTCTGTTTCACGAATGTTGCTTCTGCTGCTGTGTTTCAGTTCCCAAGTGGCCAACAAAGTGATAGCAAAGTGCCTGCTCTTCTGAGGTGACAAGAATCTGGCTGTGATTTTTGAAAAGAATGAGGATTTAGAAAATCAGTCAAGTTTTAACTATAATCTAATCTTGAGGGCTAGGAATAACAGTGTCATGTTTGCACATGCATCCTTGGATCCACAACTCGCCCCAAAGGTTTTGGGTACTTTGGGGCCATTGTCTTCTTCAGGGCTCTCTGAAAACATCAGGGAAATTTAGAGCAGGTGGAAAATAGATGATTTTTTTTTTTTTTCTTTTCTTTCCCCTGAACCACTAACACAATGTGTGGGACGTTCTGGCCAGGGCAAGGCTTCAATGCTGGAACCAGGAGGATAAGTGGTCCAGGTCTTTGTATAGTTAACCTAAGCTCTAGGGTCATCACTTGGCATTTGGGTAGCTGGAGATGCTTTTTGGCACCAAGGTTAGGCCCTTTGCTTAACTTCAGCCATCTTGGATCTTCTCTGTGCTGACAGATCTGACTGAATTGGGGTGGAGGGAAGGGATCTTCTGTGAATGAGTTCGATAATACCAAAGGCTGTAGGATGAATGGGGTAGAGACTACACTGCATGAACTTCTGGCTGCATGGGAAGGCCAATTTTGTGCCCTGGGGAAGCCTGGCAGCTTAGGCTGAGAAAGAAGTCCTGCTTCCTACTTGTGGCCCATGTCACACCTGTAATGTGAGCTAGAGGATTTGGAGAGTTGCCTGATCCATACAAAGGAGCATGGCCCCCTACACAGTGTTCTTCAAATATATATGTGAAATGTTTCCTTCCTGGCATGGTCAGCACTAGCTAAATCAATGGTTGACAATAAATAAAAGGCTTTGTGTTTCCTCTCTTCTCTATTTTTCCTGTATGCTAATGGTCAGGAAAATCACCTTTCATTGTTTTTTTATTAATAAATGAAACTAACTTTTATGTGCTCAATGATCTCAGGGTCTTGAGGAAACAAATTGGGTTTTTCCGGTGGATATTCTTATTCTGTCAGGGCTGGAGATGATGTCTTGGTTTCAAGAGCTGGCTACAGGGGTGTGTGTGTATGTAGGTGGTTCTTGTGATCGTCTGTAGGCTTTTAAAAGCATCCCTCTGGAGTGAGGGTTTCGGGTCACTCCTGAGTTAAACCCCAGGTTTTAGCCAATAGTGAGTCTAGCTGTTAGTTCAAGTCAGTTCGTGTTTTGAGCTGTGTAAGATTTAAGCAAGCAAAATGATCAGAAGTAGAGATAAGAGTGGTGCTGTGCTTCACTGAGAATAGAAATAGTACATGGGGCTCTCAGAAGAGAAGAGGGCTGCTCTAAGCGTGTCGCACCTGTGCCATGAATCTGTTTGCAGATGCTGTGAAGATTGTTCCTTATGGATGTTTCTGGAGAGAGGCTAAAGTTGAGTCCCTCCCTTTGTCTCATTAAATGTGTAAAAATTCCCTGTAAGGGTCTACAAACCAGTAAGTGCCCAGTGTCAGACTGAGGGTTCAGGAGCATGTTGATGGTCCATGGCATGGTGTAGAGGTAAGGGAGTGAAGGAGACAAATGAGCTGCTTGGAGGAGACAAAGACTTTCCGCTACAAAATGTTCCTGTGCTGAAGAGTTCTCAAACTAAACTGATAATCAGAAATACTTGGTTGTAGCTTGGCTCTGCTTCAAAGAGGACTTAAAAGAACTTGAATTGGAGCTCTCGGCTTATTTTCCAGCTAAAAATAAAAAAGGAAGACTGAAAGACTGAACTGCCTTTTGGCTTAACTCCCCATCTCAAACATCCTGAACCAGCGTTCTCAAATAAAGTACGGGCATGGGAGCTTAGGTGGAAGGTTGTGAAAATGATTAAAGGGTTGAAGAAATGTTCACTTAAGGAGAAATATAAAGGCTGAGAGAGTTAAAATTAAGAGGAAAGTCTCATAAGAGTGAGATAGATAAAGAAAAATAGAGAAGAAATCATGTTTCCCCTATCTATTTTCACAGAATTCAAAAAGCATCAGTAAAGAAATTGAAGTTTTAGAACTTCTTTATTCATGGAAATGTAATTAACTCATGGAACTCATCACAAGAATTTGCTTCAGCTGAAATGGTCTGTTTTGGGTCTTGAGACCAAAGGAGCCTGGAGATCATCTACAGATTCACCAGAGAGGAAATGGATTTTTGAAGGAGGATGATTAGCCCCTTTCTGGTGCTCCCTGAAATAGTTAGGTGGAAATGTGAACAGGCTGTTTCATAATTGTCCTTTCCTTTATCTTGTAATTTCTTCTGAATCATGCTGGAGACACGACTCCAGAGAGGCAATCCAGTCTGTTACAGCATGACCTGTGAAATACAGCAGTAGGTGTCAAGGCTAAACTTTGTCTTTTTGTACATGAAACAATATCAATAGGAGTAGTGGTGTTCCATCATTTAATGTCTGTTTTAAAGATCAATTGTCTTTTTGCACGCTGTGCTATAGCTTAGAGAGAAACTTCAGTACTTCAGTGCTGTTTTAAGTGTGCCCTCAAAACCTGCAAGCCTAAGCTTCAGGTGAAGATCTGGGTTTGAAAATTGTCTCTAATTTAAAATGAATCCAAGGTGGTTTCTAATAATGTAGATGCCCCTTTGATAAAGGTGTTCTGGTTTTGTAGAGGACTGAGGTCTGGCACCGTCAGGCCAGGTGCTGCAGAAGTGTTACTGCTCTCTTTCTATGGTGGAACATCTCATTGACCTTGCTTAGGGAGAAGAGGGCTCTCCTTGGCTGCAGCCTCCAACCTTTGCAGGATTTGGAACATGGAAGAAGATTCTGGCAAGTGAAATTATCTTGTCAGAGGGTGGCCCTGCCCTGAAGGAGACTTCAGTCAGACCTGAAAACACATCCAGCTGCCAGAAGTCAGGCACCAAGGCTCTCCCTTTGGGTAGCAGTGTTAACAAACATCCCTCCCAGCGCCAAAGACCAATCTCTGCTGCTCTTCTGGCCTCCAGTGTTGGGTGCAGAGTAGTAACCAAAAGCCGTGTAAAGTGGCAGTGAGCTAATGCTGCACTATGAAAAAAATATGCAGTTTTGGCTGGTTTGTTTGGTGGTAAATGGGTAGTACCTCTCTTGATGGACATCAGAAGTAGGTCTGGGGAAAAGAGCAGATGAAAGCCTCAAGTCTTGGCTTGATAAAGACGTGAACAACTATATCCTGGCTGCTATTGCTACAGGATAAAGACTGAAGTCCAGCAAACTCCTTAAATATCTTTCAAATCCAATTCTTTTCAAAAGCTCATAGCCAAGTGCTCCAAGTCAGTGATGCTGTATCAGTCCAAAAACATTTAGCTGATAACATGTATATCCTCATCATCGATCTATGAGGACAGGCTGAGAGAGTTGGGCTTGTTCAGCCTGGAGAAGAGAAGGCTGCGGGGAGACCTGATTGCAGCATTTCAGTACTTAAAGGGAGCCTATAGGAGAGATGGGGACAATCTTTTTAGTAGAGACAGCAGTGACAGGACGAGGGGTAATGGTTTTAAACTAAAACAGGGTAGGTTTAAGCTGGATATAAGGAAGAAATTCTTTACAATGAGGGTTGTGAAACACTGGAACGGGTTTCCCAGAGAGGTAGTGGAGGCCCCATCCCTGGAAACATTCAAGACCAGGTTGGACAGGGCTCTGAGCAACCTG
>Ga0065711_1036557_pt1 | contig 20860 bp, 11 predicted proteins | sample Hoacrofraction12_FD_59098 | JGI IMG/M metagenome (GOLD analysis project Ga0065711, IMG submission 59098) | Hoatzin crop microbial communities from Cojedes, Venezuela - Epithelial fraction 12 v2 (version 2) | ecosystem: Host-associated > Birds > Digestive system > Esophagus > Crop | place...
CATATTAAACGCGAATGGACTGGTAGTGGCAAATTGGACATCACTCAGAATTTAAACCTAGCCGCACCTAGCCTCTCACTTCGGTGAAGAGCGTTAGAAAGCAAGGGGGTTTATTTTCTGCCAAATTAACGCGACAACAGTGAAACATTTAGCAGTAAGAACTCTTTCTGAGACAATCTTTCCTATTAAGGGACCAGGTCAGCATTCTCCTACTTGTATTGATCTTAATTCTTTGTCTTTAATAAGTGACTGCTTCCCTTAAAGGAGCAAGTTTTGTCAGCTTTTTGTAATGTCCTTTAAGAGGCATATCCCTTTCCTTTAATTGTAGCATCATGCCTCCGAAGACTGTATTGTTTTTCTGGCCTTTAATTTTATGATATATATAGCTGGAATAAAAACATGTTTGTTTCTTGTAAGTGTGATAAAGTGTTGCACTCTGCTCATTACACATATTAATTTGCATAGACAAAGTTAACATTCTTACTGGGTTACAGTTTAGTTAGAAAATTATCAAAGTCAAGTGGTTTTGAAAGTAGAGCCAGAAAGATTTTACGTTGCCTTAAATGGAGTAGAATCTAAGCTATAGAGGACTAGTCAAGTTTTTTTTGACCCATTCATTTGGAAAGTGAATGGTGCAAAAGGGGGAGCAGACCTGTCATATATAATTTTATTATTTAATTTTTGTTGTTTTCCTTGGTGTGAGGTTCTGCTCATGTTTTGGTTCCTTTTACTTTGAGTGGATCTGGGACTGTTCATTCCACAACTGTTCTGCCAGCACCCTTGTTCTCAGGTGCGTTTCTGATCTCTCAGTGCTGCTTTCAGCTGCAAGCTATGCTTTTGCAACCAAATTCCTTTTGGGTCTTTAACCCTTTTCAAAGGTATTGCAACTCCCACTTCTGTTAGTCTGTTCCACTGATAGGAATTACACCAGTTTTACAGTGGTGGTTATTGTTGTAATTATTGTTAGAATATAGTGCAGCTTTTCTTTGAATTGCCTTCTACCACAACAAGGTGTGATGAGTGTTAAGTACAGGCAGAACTGAGAGGCTGAGAGGCAAAGGCAGAGCATCTGGCTGAATCCGTTTGTGGGTTTAATTCCATTGTTTTATTTTCCAAACATGCGATTTCCAGCTATTTTCCTGCTGAAATAACTGCTGAACTGTGAGTCGGATTGGAGTTTTAAAAAAACGTAAGTGAAGAAAATCAGGAGTGAACCTTATTCCACCACCTGTGCTGAACATGCTCTTCTTGACATAAATCTCTCTTTAACCTGAGGTACTAATGCATTATTGGGCAGAGCCCTGAACGATATGCCTGTTGGCAGACCTCCAAACCTACATCTTAACAACAAACTCATCCTTTCCAAAGCTGCTGGTCCCTGTTAGCTTGGATTGAGCTTACTCAGGGCTGCCATTGCCTCATCTGTTTTCTCTCATGTGCTGCCTGTGATGCTTTTTCAGCTGAGTGGCATGCCGCTTTAAGAAGCTGAAACAACTAAAAATGGGTTCTCTTTCAGCAGGGTTAGGTTTTTCTCAGTGCCCTGAATTAGGTCAGTGTGTGATTGTGCCAGCAGTAGTGCTGGTGCAGGGGAAGGAGCAGGACTGCAAAATGGGAGCAAGAGGGAGGGTGGGATAGCAGCAGCTCTCTGTTGGATGGGCTGATATTGCTGTGGAATTCCACCTCTAGGTATAAAACAGTGAGATGAGGCTGTGGGGTTGGCTGTTAAGTCCGTTGTTTCCGTGTGTGACTTTAAAACTACTGGGTGACCTTTTTGTGTTGTGTTTTGTGTAGAATATATGATAAAATAAAATCCTCTAGCTATGTAGAGAGAAGTTTCTCACATTGCCTGTGTCCTTCAACTCTTTCATATAGCTTTTGTTTATTATGTCAAAGGAGCAATTGGACCTGGTCAACAGCACTTCACGTCTAAGGTGAAACACAGCAACATTGTTCTAATAAATTTGGTTTTATGGGCTAGCTGCCTTCGCCTGATGCCAGGCAGCATTGATGGATATTGTTTCTGTAGTTAAGGTGAATTTAAAATGTGAGGGAACATCTTCAAGCTCCATTACCTAACCAGTTTGTTTACATTCTCATGTGCTATTCCTAGCTAGTCTATTAAAAATGAAATTAATCTTTGGGCAAGTATGCTATCAAACAATATTTAGACTCAATATAGTGAACTGGTGCAGGTCACTTGCACAGAATAAGTTTTCCCAATTTTGGAGAAGATATATGCTTTTCAATTTCTTATTTTTCAACTGGTTGTTCAGTAGTTTATTTATTTATTTCTTGACATTCAGATGCAGTACTGTTCAACCTGGCTGAAGCAGATGTGACTATTTGTTTCCACCCCGTGTTTCTTCTTCTGTTGTGTGGCGGGACTATTCACATGGCTACACAGTGAACCAGATTAAGGAATTGGTTTTGGCTGGGAAAAAGATTTTTTTTTGTGGTTTTGATTAGTCTGCCCTCTGAATCACTCCACCTCTGAAACAGCTTGCTGGCTACTTCTGTACCAGGAGGGCGCTCCTAAAGAGTTACTAGGGCAGGCTAGCATCCAGGGTGCAAGGAGGCGCACTGAATTAGCACTTCGCCTTCTCCAGTGTTTGCCAGCTTGTGACTAGAAACTTAAACAGTTCTCTCACTGGCTGCCAGCTTTCATTGCTGGAATAAAATACAGAGGTGACTTGTAATCAAACTGCACTTTCTCCTTCAGGGAAGGAGGCTCTCAGGAAGTAGCACGCAGTCATGCACTCCTTAATGGGTGTAAAAAGGATTGTGGATAAGTGTATGTGTCATTTGCTGAGAATCCTTAAATGTAAAATGGAAGCTGTGTGACTGATTAAATAGATCTGGTTTGTGGAGCGGTGCAACATCAACAGTCATTACAGGTTTGAGTAATTAGGGTGGAAGATTAGCAAAAATAGGACTTTCAATAATTTCAAGGTTAGATTTTTAAACTGAACAGCGATGAGAAAAGTTGTGTGAGTGAATTCACGTGCCAAAAGTATGACTGATACCTACTGGTGTTGGGGACAAACTAAATAGCTAACAGCATACAAAATATGCTGCATGACTATACACAAGACAAAATTTGCAGGTAGAGATGATGCCTTTTTATATTAGCCACTGCAGCTGGAAAAGTGTACATGCTTTAGGGCACAGGCCCTGGTTTCTCTGAAGTTCTGTGGCGTAGTATGTAGCGTATTTGGGGTTGCATGGTAGTTAGGAGATTATAAATAGGAAGTCTTATGAAGATGATCAAGTTTCTTGCATAAGATTGGGAGGCAGATGTCATTGTTTAGTTTGGCTTCTTTTTCTTTCATGTCGCATAGTCCCTATTAAAAGGGGAGCCAGAGAGTCTTTGGACTTTCAGTAACTGAGTAACTGCTCGTCCAGTAATTGTCAAGCCAGCAACATGCCAGTGAAATGATACTTTCCTCTGTCTGATTAAAAAGAAAGTTGAGTCACCATTCTGTTGTTGGGTTGAATTTATGACTACAGGGGTCAGCATCTGCTGTAAGCAGAGCTTGCGAGGTGAACTAGCCATGTAATAAATCCCTTGCTAACTCTTTTTATCAGAGAGCGAACAGATATCTAATCTTGTTCTCCATGCTTAAGCATTGAAAGAAATGCTAGCTAAAAGTCTTCTTAAAATAGTTTTAAGACAGTAGTAGGACTCCCATTAAACAGTGCATGCAAGCCTTCTTTCAACTTTATTGCACAGAGAAGACTTAGAGGGTCCTTCATCAGTGGAGAAGTCTGATCAGCAACAAGAGTAAAAAGGAACTAAGAAGGATGATGAAAGGCAAAACTAGAGTACTTGGAGCAGAGAAATTGGGAGACAGAGGGGAAGTCATCCTCACTTCTTGCCATTCTGCTTCATTCAGGTGTCAGCGTAACCTTCTAAAGCTGATGGAGCTCTTCCAGCTTTCTCCCTGGAGCGTACGGGAGTGACAACAGATTTTTGAGTAGAAGGTGAACAAGAGCTGTCAAGAGTGCTGCAGCTTGCAGCAGTGGTGATGGCATAAGCCATGTTCAGAGCACTGCATATGTGTTGATGCCCTGTGTCTTAGACACAGTATTAAGCAGTGAAAATGGTTATTTTAAATCTGATATCTGCACTGGCTGATTTTATGAGCATGGATAATTGTCTTTGCTATTGAAATCCATCTATGTGTATCACAAATGATGCAAATCAACTTTGTCCTTGAACAAAATGGCAGAGGTGCATTGTCAATGGGTTGCAGAAATGTCTGTCTTTAATTGGCTTGGTTGTTCAGAACATCTTCTGATACCTGATTTGTTCTCATTAAAAAGGGCAGAATTTACCTCAGTGTACATTGCCATTGAGTCAGAAAAGCTAGCAGAAAGCTTGGGTGATAGAGGCCACTTTGCATGCCATGCCTGGTATATTACTTATTAATTCCATGGGTGTATCATTAGGTGAGACTGCAGTGCATTTGGGCTGCGTGTGGTTCTGTTGTTCTGTAGTTTGACAAACTGAATATTATTCTTAGTACGGCCTTGTAACTTGCAGATACAAATGCTTATGTATGTGTGGTCTCTGGATGGATGCTATCTCATTGTCATGAAAAAACCAAAAGATTAATTGTTCTGTGGCTTTTGCTTGATCTGTTTTACACTGATACATGATCAGGTATCTGCAAAAAACATTTTATGTATGCAAACACTGTGATCCAAGGTTGCTTTGTTCTGGGCTAATTATGTTGTTCTGTCCACTGGTTCCAGTACTCATGCATAACTAAGAGTATGTATGTAATACAGTCATCTTTCTGTGTCTTTGCTGAGCTTGTAAGCAGCCAGTAATTAGACAATTTCTGGCGAAGTATTTCATAATCAAAATGTGAAGATGATTAAAATGACCCTGTTTTTGTTTTTATTTCTGACATTAAGAGTATAAAAGGTTTTGCTGGGTGAGACCAAGAACAAACTTTTTGTTTTAGCAGGCCTTTTCATTTTAATTTTCTCATTTAAAATAAAAAAAACCTCTTGGATTTCTGGTTGTAACTCTTAATTTCAACAAGCCATTTAAATAAGAAACAACTACTTGTAAAGCCTGGAAGCAGCGAGTGCATTTTTAAAGCTGTATTAAAGAATTTATGAATACACCTGTGGGTTCATATAGGCAAGAATATTTGTTTAGAAAATAAATATGTTTACACACAAACACTGGGAACACTCTTCAGAGAGCGCTTGACCACAGGGCATAAAGTTACAGTTTACAAATTATAATGTCATCATTGGTTGTTCTACAGCTTTGCTTGCATCTTGGCAGCAGGGTTCATGACACTAGTAGTTTCACATATTTAACATATGTATGTATTTATTTCTTATTGCTACTTTTGACAGATGCAGGGAAGCATTCTCAGATGTATTTGGTAGTGTGGTGCCAGTCTAGACAATGAGTTGAGTCTTTTCAAAAATATTGTTGATGTATCCTAAGTAAATTATGAGTTGTGAGCATGTAATGATCCATCGGCTGTGGCTTTTGTTTGACAATTAGGACTAAAAGAAGAAATCCACCTGGTTTTACGCTTTTTTCCTTCGGTGACACACAAGTGTCATGAAACATTAATTCTTACTGATGTTTTTTCTTTTGTGATGGGCATTCTTCCCCGGTGTTATTTCCAGGTTGAATTTGGCTCATTGTTTACTTCAGCAAATCATATCCCACTAAACCTTAATCACAATGGGTCATTTTTATCAAAGAAACTGAAAGCAAGGGGTAGTTGGAGAGTTTCTAGAAGATTAAGATGTGATATTTCGAAGGTTTTTTTCTTGCTCAAGGAGAAGGAGAAGTTTGAATAAGGCAACCAATGGCTTCATAGATATATTCCTCCCCTCTGCCCCTTCCTGTCACCACCCTTGCAATACTGTTGCCAAGACTTGATTTCTTTAGCTAAGCAAATTAGTATTAAGGCTGCTTCATGTGTGCCTTTGTAATTTGAGCATCGTGAAAGTTGTGAAATGAGAACGATGCTTCCCATTCACTGATTTTTATTAACTGTGTTTACACTGCTCAGGTAGTTAAGCAGCAGGGCAATGGTCAAGCTAATGCTTTGGAACCGTCTAGTTTACTAGTGTACATGGCACGAGCATCCATTTCTCTAACAGCATACTTATAAACAACATTTATGACCTCCTTGGGTCTTTATCACTATAAACAAGCCAAGCTTTTCTACTCTCCTATCATGTAATATGTTCTCTGTTCCCAGATTAATCTGTAGCTTTTCTCTGCACTTCCTGTATAATGAATTCATCTTTTTCGCAATGTGAGTTGTTAGGGCTCTTGCTGGTATTAAATTAACACTTAGTAACACTGATCTTTTTAATTTACTAGAAATACTTTTCCTGATACTTCAGAAGATCACATTTTACTTTTTCAGTCTTGTATACTGACAGCTTATAGTCTTCATGGGATCAGCTGTTGCATTAAAATCCTTCCTTTGTTGTCATTCTTCAAATTTTGAAACAGCTTCTAACAGCATAAGTTTTTTTGATTAAGCCACAAATTCATGACCTTCACTGTGTATTAGTGGATTTCATTTCATCTGTGTTATAGAAATTCTGAGGGTCATCTGATTCAACATCTATGATAACCAGCCCTCTGTTTTTTTGATGGCTTCTAATTCTATACTATCATTAAAGCTTATTCTTGCATCCCTCATGCTTTTATAACAGGGCCATTGATGGTCTTTGGTTTTCAGTATTTTATACCTTTGATGAAAACCAATTCTAAGCCTTCTCCATTCTTGGGTTCCAAAATCTTCATACCAAAGAAGTGTACTTTTGCTAAACTGAGACATGAGCGGTAGTTCTGTGATTATTTTCTACAAACATTTTTTTTTATGGCAGTTTTGTTGCTTGCCAGTCCAAATTTCAATTAGTGTCACCCCTCTCTGGCTCAGTGTTTATATGGCAAGGACTTTGAGATTCAGTTTCCTTTGATCTGTTGAATCATTTTCTCATGCTGACACTATACTCTGTAATATTTATTCTTCTAATCATACAAGAACACTTTAGCCTTATCTAAATCTGATTCTCTCTTTTGGGGACTTTTTACCCTGCCCCGGTGGAGTATATGAATCCCAGTTGGGAATCCCCTTATATGACCCTGTTTTATTTGTAGTAGTTCTTACATCATCAATGTGTTGTACAGACTTTACAACAAAACTAATTGGGTTAGGATTTCTGCATTAATTATTAAATGATATTTGTCTTTTGGGATCCAAAGTTTGTACCAGCCTTTTGCCGGACATATGTTACTGTGAAATATGCTCAACCTAAGAGAAAGAAAGAAATCTCTCCATGTTACTCTGCTGGAGCTGCCGTGAGCAGACAAACTATACTGTTTTCTACACAGAAGAGAAGGAAGAGTACTGGTAGTATGTTTGCCTGAGATGCCCACAGCTCTGCAATTCCATTTCCAGGGATCTCATTTCCATATTAAACATGTCAAATGACAATGACCCTGTCTTGCCTTTAGCTAGGTTGTCTCAGTGGTTAATTACCCCCACTTTAAATGTATGCATTTATTCTAGAGTCACTTTACCTAATTCTGGCTTCACGTCACTTAGCTTTATGTTTCTTTTCTTCTAAAATACAAATCATGACCATCATCTTGTTTTAACAAAAATGTCAGGTGATACTAGGTCCAATGCTTTTCAGAAGTCTAAGGATATGAAGTTGTGTTTGGTTTGTAACAGGACTTCTGACTGAGTGACGGAGTACACCTGCTCTATTTGGTGCCTTTTCTGTGACATTGTGTGACTGATAGTTGTGGTGCTAATACCCTTTAACTCTTTCACATCTTCTAATTTGGTCTGCACTGATGTCAAATTAATCCACCCATATCTCAGGTCATTCCATTAGCCTTTAAAAAATATTATTACAATATTAAATTTTTAGTAGTTAACTGAGGCTTCCTGAAGTTTCAGCAGCTTCAATAATCTCTTCAATAATCTCTGTATTTGAAAGAATGGAGAGGTGGAGTAATTTAGATAATAACCTCTGATTTTTTTTTTTCCCCCTCTATTTTACTGCTTCAGAAAAGTGCCAGTCTTTGTTCTTTATTTTGCTGTGCTTTAAGTCTAGAGCCAAAACAGATGCTCGGTTTCATTTTAACAATAATGAAAACCATACAGTCCTCTGGACAGATATTTTCCAGTGAGACTGATACACTGCTAGCAATTTGTAATAAGCACTTTTTTTTTAATCTGGATTGTGATTGGAGTTAACCTACAAACTGCTTGCAATTTAGCATGAATATATGCAGGTCGGTTTTGTTTTGTGATGTCTCACTTCCCAGACTAAGAACAGCATATTAGTAGAACAAGCAGAAACAGCAGGAGATCTCTTTTTTCATAGGAACGTTCCACTCTACAATAGTGAGTGGTACTCTGTTGAAACTATTCCTATTACTGTATTGATTTATTTAGTGCCAAGTGTTATAGAATAAGATTGCTTTAAAAGTCTGTAGCTTTTCTAGTGTAATACAGAGATGGTCAAGCTGACGCCTCACGTTTAGTGGAGATTTGCTGGCTGTTACTAGTATTCTACTAAGTGTTATTCTCTTACCCAAGAAGGCACAAATGGTTTGGAGAATGACTCAGTTGTATCCCCCCTTATCCCCTGAAAAACTGGGAAGATGGCTGTGCTTTTGAAGAAAGCTCATTTAGGCAACAAGGCAAAGTTTGGTGAGTTCTTCATTACTTAAGACTTAAATTTTTTAAGTTTGCATAACTTCTGTCACTTATGACCGCTTTAATATGCAAGAATTCTAGAAATAACATGTTCAGCTCAGGTGAAGGGAAGAAGGAAAAGAAATAAACCACGTAATGCATCATTCACTCTCTTAGGACAATTAAGGTGTGGCACAGGAAGGTGTTGAAAGGATCCCTGTCTAGATCTGCTTTGATGTGTTAACTTTATATTCTAAATGTTAGAATAAATTATGCCTTAGCTTCACAGGCATATGCACAAGAGATTGCTGTGACCTGCCAGGGAGTGAGCTCATCGGCAGCGCTTGTGTAGGGAGTGTATTTCAGCAGCACTGGAAGCTGTTGAAGCAAAGAAGGGCAAGCATAGCAATCCAAGCACCAGGGCTTGTCCTACAAGTCTGCCTGTGTGTGTTAGCAACATGATAAAGTAAATGCAATTCTGCAAGACTTCTTAACTGGAAACCAAGTCCAACAACTGCCAAAAAGGAGAAGAACAACTTATTTTTAAAAATTGAAGTTTATAATTATACAGTCACAAACTTTACTGGGATGTTTCCTGGCCTAATACCACGGAAACGCATATTTCGTTTTCCTGTGTATGACGACTGCCCTGTGAAGGAAGAGCCCCTTCCAGTTACTGTCTCAGTGACATCACAAATGCAGTTTTCTCCCATATTCCTCATTCTGGATGATAATGCTAGAAAAATTGGGCAGGGAAGGACTGGTTTACCCAAAACATAAAATTTAATCAAATCCAGTTTGTGTTTGCCATGTTTTTTGTTGTGTATTTTTTATTCATTTATTTTATTCAAGGAAAAGTGCGTGATCATGGAGGCTTGGATGCCTCTCACTCTTTCACTAAACCAAATTATGTGTTTCTACAAAGAATATCAAATTTTATCACATGAAAATTTTCTGTTTCGTTGCCCACCCACAGAAATGCTTTCAGAATTAACCTTTCAGTCAGAGAACTGAGCTTTGTTTTCAGAGATGAGAAACCTTGCTCTTGTTATTTAGAATCATCTGTCTGATGAAAACTTGAGTGGTGAAAAGCAAGGTTTCTGTCAGTAACAATTCATTACTGGGCGCTTGTTTCAGTCTGGCATTTTGACAGTTTGGTCATTAATTTTGGAAAGTACTTGCTGGATGTTTGCTGTTTACAGTGGTCTGCAGTCTTCACATTGTGCTTCTTCTGTTAAATATAGTAATGGAATAATTGCAGTAAGTACATCTTACAGACGAACATAAAAAGGTCTTGCCACTTACATGCTTTATCTTAAAAGGCACCATGCCAAAATTTGTGAGAGCAAAACCTCTGTACCTTGATTATACTGAAGTTTGGAGCAAATCTCATTAAAAGTTTTGGCTCTGACTGTGCTCGATTAGGTGCACATGACCTATTGCTTCTGATTATTATCCATACCTTCAGTGTCTGTAAATTTATTTTGTTTCCTAATTTATAAACTGTCCAAAAAATTTAGTGTTCTCCTATGACTCAGAAGATAATCTGGGAAAAAAACCCCAAACCAAATCAAAAAAACTCTTAATTTTTGGCTTATGCAAGGGACATTCCACCTCAGACTTTATCTATGCTTAATTCAGCCTGTCAAAATGCCTTGAGAGGAATACTGCAACACCAATTTATTGCAAATGCATTTTATTCATGTAAAGGCTTCAATCTACAGTTTCTTTCTGTTTCCATCTTGAGCATCCCAATATCCAAAGATGACACTACCCTCCAGTTCATACGCAGGTGAAATTTTAGCTGTTAGTCTTCAGCTCTCTAAACCTTTTCATCTTGTGTTTCTTACCTTTTCTCTTGACAGCTGAGTGACTTGGTACACTGTGGTGGTACACTGGAGATGCAACTCCTCAGATAAACGTGTTGGCTAAAGCATATGCTCAGTTTGGTTTTGGTACCTGTTGGTTTTATCCTTGCCGAATGCCAGCATCATTTTGCCCCCTCCAGATACACTGCCTAACATATTAGTTTATTTAGATATTCACTAGAGGTTTCTTTGGTCTTCCTTACTGAATATTGAATTGCCAGCAGTGGGTGTGACTGCCAGTGTCGACAGCTAGTTTTATTTGCAGATGTAGACTGCTCCCTTAGGCACAATTCCTTTGTTAATGATGTTTTCAAGCCATACGGAATTATGCAACAGTCATGAGAGTAACTGCTGTCTTATGTCATATTTTAATCCTTTTTCTAATTAGCATTTGTCCTTATATATGTTTTCAGAACTTCAATCTTTGCACTTACCTGTACACTGACCTTACTGCAAGCAGATGAAGTTTGCATCTGTTTCACAGAATGCAAAAAGACCACTGAACAGAAAACAACTGGATTTTGAACTGTATTTTAATGCTTCCATGCAGAAAGACAGGATCAGAGTAAGCAATGCTTTTGATAATAAATGGAGCATTCATGTCTGAGCAGTCTTTTAAAGTTAAAAAAAGATACATCTTGAATATAGATACTTTTTTAAGACATCATGGGTAAAAAAGAGTTATCTCCTTTTGTAGAATGGACTGTCTATTTTGCTCTTCTGTCAAAAGAGAATGAATGGATTTACCCCTGTCTTTATGCTTCACGCTAGCAGTAAAGCTAACTAAATTGTAGGAGGAAACATATGTGCCTGTCAATATGCAGCATAGTATTATTAGGTGTATTTATTTCTACTATGAACATTTATGATCATCCATTGAGCCATCAAGTATTATCTTCTGTCAGATGAAGCACAGAAGTTCTCTGAGTGAATAAGTGATCTGAAGTGACCATCACTGTATTCCTGGGATTGAAACAACCTGTGACATTCATGTAACTGCAGAGTCTTGCCCAGCTATGACATCCTCAGCTTCCTCTAAAATAAGAGGGGCTTAGCAAAAAAGAGAGTAAGATTTCTGTCAGTTTTAGCAATAGAACTGATCACTAACTAAATGAACGTGGTTATTTTCCATCATCTTGACTGAAAATAAATTTGAAGTACCTGCTTAAACCATGCAACTCCTCTGAAGAAAACATAAGACAGCGCTTTCCAAGGGCAGAAACTGTAGTGGACTATTTTCGGCTCTAAACATAAGCTATCTGTAGCCGCACTGAAATTAGAGAAGTTGTATTGCTTAGTACAAAAGTTCAATCTGATTCCCAGGTTGGGGTTTAAAATTTTCAAAAACTGTGAAGTTGCATTTCTTCTGTGACCTTAGGAGGCAAAATAACAAGAATGGGTCTTTTCAGCAGTAAAATTCAGACTGTCAGGTTGGGGTGATTTTCCTGTGTGTTCCAGTCTCAGGAATACCTTGACCTAATGGCTTCACATGTGCACCACTTCTCTTGCAAAAATGCATGCCTAGTTTTTACTAAGGCCTGAGGCTGGGCCTGTGTTTCAGGATTAATAAGCCTGTGTGGAGCTTTGTGCTGATGTGGCTGCACTAGTACTTGAACAAGGTAGTTTAAAGCTGGCAGGGGTATCTTTACAATATGACTGATGTTTGGAGGTATATGAAGCCGTATGTAGGGTTTGCTTTGAAATGTCTTTCTTAAACAAAAGCCTGTGTTCAGCTTTAATTATTGAGCTCTTAGTTCTCCTCCCTGATAGTCTCTCCTACCATTAAGACACCAGACTGGTTTTCCTTGAGAACTTTCCACGGCATGTTTATGCCCATGATACTTTATTGCTTAAGGCTGACAAACAATAGTGTTGCTACAGTGCAGGACAGTCTCTGTTTTTCCTTCCAGTAGCCCAGACTTTTTTTTTTAGCACTTTCTCCACTTCAGATTCCACGTGTGGCTGCTCAGGAGGATGACATTTCTTTCTTAAGCATGCTCAGAGGAAATATGTGATTTTAGATGTCAGAATGTTTGAGTTGTGAGAAACTGGGAGTTGAACAAGTATCCTGAGACCTGTGCAATTTTTGATGCTTTGCCTTGCACAGGAAAGGGCTGTGGTTCTCATTTGTCTGTCTGATGGTGAGTTCTCCAGAGGGAATATCTGCTTCAGACAGAAAAAAGAACTGAAAACTTCTTCATCCTGTAACTGACCCTGCCACTGCCATGCTGGTCATCTTTTCTCACTTACCCTACTTCTGTGCTAGTGAAAATCCATTTATTTCAGAGAATGAATTTTTTATTTAAATCTGTATCTTTAAGAAACAAGTCAAACTTGTCAGCCATGTGATTCAGTTCACTCATCTGTAAAATTGACAACATTTCATCCTTAACTGAGGAGTGTAGGTGGAAGGGAGTTATTTGTAATCTAAGTGAAAGAAAAAATAGTTTGTGCAAGGAATGACTGTTTCTGAATAGCAGTGATTGAATATATTCTGGTTTCAGTAAAATCCTTGGTATGTCACAAGGCTTTGGTTCAATGACTTGTACGTTTCTATGGACATTCCAACTTTGAACCCTCCTATCAAGTTCCTGACCCTGCGGCAATGTCCCTAAGTCTATGTTACAGGTACATTATGTTGCTTGTATGAATGCTGTCAAAGCCAGGTGGATATCCTGGTTTTGCTAATTGTGTCGGACTACAGTGCCAGCATTTGGTAGTCCAGTGATATTACTCAGTGGAATGTCACTGTTTATGTCACATCTTTTGTACGTCTTAGTGATGTTACTGTATTTGTAACTTTGTGTGGTGTAGTCGTGTCTCTGTAGATACCAAGTGTGAGATTAGTCACTGATTTACCATTAGAGCCAGGCTGACGTCACACCTGTATTGTTATGGAAACAATTAGGTCATTAGTATGTTTTGCTAAGTTAGCTGATGCCATATTTGTTGCTTTATGGAACATAGTACCAAATCGTGCTGTGTTCTTAAGCAGGACATGAATCACTGTGAAAGCAGCTTTGTATTGTCTTTTATGGCACTTCAGTGTATGTTCCTCAGTCAGCCTCTCAGCATGTTAGTCTTATGTATTTGGAAGTCGTATCGTCCCGATTTGACTTCCCTGCTCTTGACTGTACTGATTTGTTTGCAACCATCATGGTGGTGTTGGGTTGATGGTTGGACTTGATGATCGTAAAGGTCTTTTCCAACCTTAATGATTCTATGATCTTTATAATTCCGTACATCAGTGGGTATCAGTATGTGATACATGCCGTGGTTTAGCCCAGGCCGGCAACAAAGGGCCACGCAGCTGCTCTGTCGCCCCTCCCCCTGCTGGGGTGGGGAGCAGAATGGGAAGAAAAAGGCAAAACTCGTGGGTGGGGATAAGGGCAGTTTAACAGAACAGCAAAGGAAGCAAACACTAACAACAATAATACTGATAAGAAGAATCTACAAAAACCAGGGAAAACACAGAGCAACTCTCACTGCCTGATGCCCAGCGCACTCCCGAGACGCTCAATTAATGCCCCCACTCAGCACCCAGCATGACAGCATATGGTATCCAATACCCCGTGTGTTTGGCCAGTTTGGTTCAGCAGGCCGGCTGTGTGCCCTCCTGGCTTCTGGTGAAAATTAACCCTCCCCCAGCCAAACCCAGCACATAGATGCATTGACTATGAAAATATCTTTGTGTCATTGCTGTAGAGCAAAAGCAATTGCAAAAGCGATTATTATTAGTTGTGATTTACAGTATAGTTGGGTTTCCCCTTTCTGCCCTGTTCGTTGAACTTCTCAATGGCAACCAAGTGCCTCATATGCATATCTGCATAGTTTTTAAAATGAAGCAACATTTCTATTCTTTAATTGTACAACAGTAAAGAACAGAGATTCTAGCTGAGTTCAAGATCCAGCAGTGCTCAATGTTTTGCATATGCATATTGAGTATTTTCCCAGCAGACCTTGGTCTACAGAGACTTGCCAATAAGGAGACTTGTTCATAGTCAGATTGGAAATCTGTAGCAGAGCTGGGGACTGTATTGCTAGTTCTCACTGTTCCCAGTAATAGCTAATGCCCCATCCCTTGCAATAGCTATAAAATCCATTTAGCAAGAAAACATCTTTAAAAGCTTTTGGTTGGTTTTTTTTGTGTGTGTTCTCTGTGAACCCACAAATATATTCTCATTATAACAGAGAGTCTCCTGAGACTATGAGGTCTGTCATTTTCAAGAAAGCAAAACACACATTTTTTAGAACAAAGACACCTTTTAAATTTTGTCTTTATGCACTGTGGTGGACTAGATAACCTCTAAAATTTCTTTCCAGATGCATTTTCTGTGATTCTTTTGATTGTGATCAGTAAGTGATAGTTTCTAATAGAGGAAACTTTTTCAAGTCAAAATAAATTCTATGAGAAAGGGTGGTCTCAGTATTTGAACTGTTTCGTAAGAGGAACTAGCTTGGTCTAGAATTATTGTTAAATTCATCACACAATCTTCACAAACTTTGCTTACATCAATAAAAATAATTTGTCATGCCAAAGTGAAAATAACATCATCACCACACAGAAGGAGTTTCAAATCAGTGCAGATACTTACAGGTTAGCACTTGCATTGTGTCCCCTTACGAGTGATGTTCTGCCCTGTAAAGTGATACAAACAAAACCAGAGGACAGATTTTTCTGCACAGCAACACTGCCATTTGGATACCTACAGTTAATAACCAATTTCAATAAAAATCTATTCAGTATTTCTCTAGGCTGTTACGTCAGAAATTTTGATTGACTCCCTTTGAAGCTATTTTTGTGAATTTTTAGCTGTAACTAGCACATAGTTGCTTAGCAAGCAGCTGGATTTGCAAAGCATCTGAACCTCTTGGGTAGCGATATCTGCTAAGGTCATTCAGGTGGATTTGAAGAGCATAATAAAGGATGCAGTGTGAGACTGGAAAGCTTCCTCAACAAAATATCAGTTACATTGTAGTATGCCTGACTGAAATCCTAACAATTTTTTTTTCCTTTTTTTCAGTTCATACTTCACGATCGGGGGCACGTGTCTGCCCCTTTGGGTTTGAAAATCAGTTTATTGACATTATCCATGAAAACAAAATGTCACTTCAGCATAAAGATAATAATTTATGCATTTGTCCAGTTGTTTACAAAGCATTTAGATCAACAGTTTAGCATATTAGGACAAATGACATTTCTCAGTGCCCTTTTTGCGGCAAAAAGGTCATTGTGGTGTTTTTTCTGACATGATACTAAAGGAAAGCAAGACAAAATACTTCTCTAATGGCTTGTTATATCACCAAGATGATGTAGCAAGAAGTTACTTGAAAAATAAGTCTCTTGTCTGAGCTCAGTTAGTTTGTCTTGAAAAAGCGCTGTCATGGTAATTTAGCAAATTGGACTGTGGTTGTTTATTTCCTTGTGAGCAAAAACAAATGCAAATATTGTGTTTCTGTCATTTAGTGTTGTAGGAAAATTATTTTTAAAATTTCTATAGTCTTGGCAACTTAGTGAATTTAGATACATTTTCTAGTTCTACATGTCAAATTATTTTTATAAATGTGTATTTCATACTTGCTGTAATATTGAAGAAAATGAAACTTTCCCATGATAGACCAGGTCAGATAAATCCCCCTTGAACATCTGAAGTCTTAATGTGGACTTTTAGATCACTAAATCCAAAACTGTGGTTTCTAAACCCACCAATTCTGCCTAATTTAGAAAGTAACTAAATCTCCACATGTAGTGGTGTTTTGCTCTCCGATTCCCAGCCCTCAGCAGTTGTTGTGTGCGTGCACGGCACTGTCTCAGGCCGGCAGAGCCTGAGCACCTCCATTGCTAGCTCAAGCCTGAAGTCCGACCAGGTAGAGAAGACCAGGTGTGCCTCTGCTTGTGTCTCTGAACGGCTCTGTCCGGTAGCCTGCCCGGAGAAGGTTTTGCTCTTCAGTAAGTGCAGTTGCTGCTCCCTCCTGTGAAGTGGCTGAGGTGTGGGTGGAGGGTGCCTTCCTCTGGGAGCTGCAATGGAGAGCATCCCACCAGCTGGAATTGCAGAGTAGGAGATCCATGATTCTACTGCATGGACGGAAAATGAGCGCCAGTACACAAGTTATTTGGTGACAATCAACTAATCAAGCCAGCTTGGCTTTTTGGTGGTAAAGCCAGTTCAATAACATTCTCTGTCCTTTAAAAAACACCTGCATGGATGGAAAGACTTGCCTGGAGGAGAAAAAATAGCAAGGTGGGGCTTGCATTTCCTGTGCAGCATCACTTGAAGGTTTTTGAGGGACTAAGCTTCCCAAGTAAAATGCTCTGTGTTTTGCGTCTAACGTATTTTAATTGTAACGACTCCTCTTTTAAAATGTGCAAAGAGTTCAAAGACTACCATATTCATGAAGAAAATTACATTTTTCCAACTGCCTGCAGAATAGAACTATTAATGGGTGCAGTTCTTATGCCTGTGGCTAAACTGATGGGTGGCTAACATCTGCCCCTTTTTGAAGTGTCTGCTGGGACTCGACAAGCTGTTACTCAAGTGAGTCATAAGAAATTACAGAATCTGTGTTTTCACATACACCTGTTTGTTCCTAACATCTGAAAAGAGAGGGCAGGGTGTAGATGTGAAGGGGCTCAGAACTGAAGACCGAAAGCTGTGTTTGGACTGACACGAAGGATGTTAGTGTACAAAGCCCTAAAATACAGTTCTGTTCTGGAAAGTGATGGCAGCAAGTTGCGAGACCTCTTCATTGGAGTCCTAGGCTCACATCTGGTGAAGAGTCACACCTGTGCTGCACTCTGCGTTTCGCAGGCAGCGCTGTTGACATCAGTAGGATTAATCACGCCGTGTTCATGTAAGGATCTGTGTAAATCTTTGCACAATTGGTCAGTGACATCCATTTCAACTTTATATGCCTTACAACTACGAAGTTACTATTTTGCACTTGTTGGCTACATAGAACCTCATTGATTTGGGAGTCAAACTGCATGTTTGTTTGGGTTTTTTTCATTTATAAGGATAATAAGGAGCTCACATTAAGCCTTTATTTCCACATTTGTAAAGCCATTGCCTCCTGGGAGAAAGCCGAGAGGAATTTAGGAAGGTGTGACAGCAAATCATAAGTAGTAGAGGTTAGCTCCCTCTCAGATAGCTCTATAAGATTTAGGTAAGTAAAAGTCAGGAAAAATGTGCTTCTGTGTTTTCTTATTTATATCAGTGTATAAAAGTTGTTTGCAAAACATACTGAGCTATGAAGAGTCCTCTTTGCTCCTACCTACTTCTGCCTATGTGTAGATATCACTGCAGTATCTGTAAACTTTCTGAAAGCCTTTTCTCTGGTGTTTGCAGTAGTTCTGGCTACCTGTACGGAGTGTGTTCAGAAGTCTTACGACTCTCTTCAGTCGTAGCTTCTACTTGATTTTAACGTGTGATCCTGTTCTGGAAAGTACAAGCAGAAATGTTTGGTTTTTTTATTAAATTTTACCTCTTGACTAACTGAAAATGTTTGAGACAAAAGTTTGCATTTACTGTCCTTTTTGTTTTTATAATTGAAAGAGAGGAAAATACACTGCACTTCTATCTCTCTGTATTTCTTTATCTGCTTGTAAATGCTGGGACTTTGTATTGTCCTGCTCCAACCTTTACTTCTTTAAGTAATTGTCTTTGAGGTCTGGGGTTTTTTGGCATTTTTATTTTTTTGCAACACATCTGTTTGACTGTCAAATAAGTATAATATCCTCTTGCCTCTGGGTCTTTTCTGAGGAGCTGAAGGTTGTTTGGGTCAACAGTGCTGGTCAAAAGTAGAATTATGAAAATTCTGGAGAGAGATGTCAATAAAGGTCTTATGTAAACGAGAGATTCCTTGAGGAATAGCACTTTCATGATAGGAGAGAGTTTGGATTTTACTTGAATTCAAACCCCTGCTGTTGCTGAAGAAACAAAGCCCAGCTGATTCTGTGCACCGCAAGAGAACTGGTAAAGTCTCCTCCCTGTTCCTGTAGACAATGTCACGGTGCCCAGGGTGAGGAGCTTCAGGAAATAAGGATTAGGTTAGAAGGAATTAGGGGAACCTTGAATGTTATCATTTGTGGGAATTATGGATACGTACAGTAAAAAAGACACCTCACAAACTGTCAGGTCTCTGTGCACCACTATTTTGTCAGTTCTTGTAGAAAAAACGTTTCTTCCCAAGTTGCGTTTTGTAAGGGGCTCACGGCTTTAGGGGTGCAGAGGTAACAGTGAGGTTTCCCACAGCCCAGCAGAGCCCTCACTTCAGGGAAGGCGTGGGGAGAGGAAAGGACGAAGGAGAGTGGGATGTAGATTGTACCCTTTTCCCAAAGCTGTGTGACCCTGCCTGCTGTGATTTTCAGAAGGTGGTGTGTCCTGCTAAGGTGTGCTCCTGGCCCACCTGCCCCGAGTGCCCGCTCCCTGGCAGGTCTAGCGTTTCACCCTTCCTGTGCTGAAGCTTCTCTCATGTAGGAGGGAATGGAAGTGAAGCAAGGTGCTGGGGTTGAAGGAGAGGGTGGCTGAGCACCTTATATTCTGTGAGTAGGTGAGTAATACATTGAGTTTTCTGTTCGCTCACAGAGGGATAGACATTGTGTACACTTTAGTGGGGAGGGCAGTTCTGATGACTCCCTGACTGAATCTGTGTTGCGTTACTTTTCTCATGCTTCCCTTACAGCAAAGACCTGTTTTTAGAATCACAGAATCTTAGAATCATTTAGGTTGGAAAAAAACCCTTAAGATCATCAGGTCCAACCATAAACCTAACGCTGCCAAGTCCACCACCAAACCATGTCCCTAAGCGCCACATCTACACATCTTTTAAATACCTCCAGGGATGGTGACTCCACCAATTCCCTTGGCAGCCTGTTCCAATGCTTGATAACCCTTTCAATGAAGAAATCTTTCCTAATACCCAATCTAAACCTCCCTTGGTGCAATTTGAGGCTGTTTCCTCTCATCCTATTACTTGTTACTTGGGAGAAAATCCCATATTTCTTTATGGAAACAGTTCTCTAGAGGAAAACAGGATTTTTTCATAACAGCAAGCAAAGGAGTAACTACATCTGTGCCTAGATGTGGCGAGTTGCCTGGACAGGAGCTGGAGTGCTCTGTGTTCTCTCTTGGGCGCTCTGCTTTCCTCTGTTTGGCACTGAATACTTCCCCCCGTGCGGTGTTAAGGCCCTGAGATGCCAGCCTGATAAGTTTTATTAGGTGTTTGTGAACTGCTTGATGTTACAGGGAAGTGCTTTTGAAAAAGCAACAGCTAGGGAGAGTTTTCTGATTCGAACTGAAGAACTTAGATGCAGTTTATAAAATAAATAACCAGGAGAGGGGGGAAAAAAAGAAAAAAAATGTGTAAAAAGGGAATATAGTTCATGGACATATTAAGGAAAACGGATGGTTTGGAGTTAATACCGTCAGGTGTCTGTGACACTGGCTGTTGCTACTGGATGGATGTATCTACTCATCCACTCTACTGAGTGCTGCGGCTGGCAGCAGAGGTATCTTTTCGGTCCCTGTGGATAACTGTTACAGGTGAGAGAATGGTTCTTTTTTATTCTCGCTTAGATTTTGTTTTCTGAGTACTCAAATACATAGATCTTCAAAGAGAAGACCGGCGGCAGACTTCAAACAGAAATTCAGTAGCTGTACGGTAGGAGATGTATGGAAGTACTGTTTTTCTGCTCCCTCATGCTGTTCGAATAGTTATCTGCCTGAGGTTTCTAAGAATATTAGTCTCTGATACAGGCAGGAGGCTATTTTGTCATGTATTGGGTGGGATGAGTATAGCTCACACAAGCAAGAGATAAGCTCAGTTGTTTATTCCTCATAAATTAACACTCTAAAGCAGCAAAGGTAATGCCACTGACTACTCTGAAATACCTGGTGAGCTGGTTGTTAATCCTTACTGGGTAAGAACTTGCAGAATTATTTCTTCAGTCACTTTTCAAAGCACAGGTCCAGCAAAGCAGTCAGAAATAGGATGACTTTTGCCTCCCAGGTCTCATGTCCATCTGCACTTTCTGTGCTAAAATTGCCATTGAAAATTTCATAAGGAGATTTTGACCTGCCTTGGTATTGTAGACAATGCAGTGCAGGTGGATGATGGAGTAGGTGAGGAATACTTATTGTAACGAAGTTCTGGAGCATTTGAAATATTGTCACTCCAATCTTCAAAAAGGGCAAGAAGGAGGACCCAGGGAACTACAGGCCGGTCAGCCTCACCTCCATCCCGGGAAAGGTGATGGAGCAGCTTATCCTGGAGGCCATCATCAAG
>Ga0065711_1036558_pt1 | contig 20860 bp, 15 predicted proteins | sample Hoacrofraction12_FD_59098 | JGI IMG/M metagenome (GOLD analysis project Ga0065711, IMG submission 59098) | Hoatzin crop microbial communities from Cojedes, Venezuela - Epithelial fraction 12 v2 (version 2) | ecosystem: Host-associated > Birds > Digestive system > Esophagus > Crop | place...
GGGGACAATCTTTTTAGTAGAGACAACAGTGACAGGACGAGGGGTAATGGTTTTAAACTAAAACAGGGTAGGTTTAGGCTAGATATAAGGAAGAAATTCTTTACAATGAGGTTTGTGAAACACTGGAACGGGTTGCCCAGAAAGGTGGTGCAGGCCCCATCCCTTGAAACATTCAAGACCAGGTTGGACAGGGCTCTGAGCAACCTGATCTAGTTAGCGGTGTCCCTGCTCGCTGCGGGTGGGTTGGACTAGATGACCTCTAGGGGTCCCTTCCAACCCGAAAATTTCTATGATTCTATGATTCTATGAACTGTCAACCCAACACCACCATGCCTACTAAACCATATCCTGAAGTGCAATATCTACATGTTTTTTGAACATCTCCATGGAAGGTGGCTCCACCACTTCCCTGGGCAGCCTATTCCAATTCCTTGCCCCTCTTTCAGTAAAGGAATTTTTCCTGATATCCTATCTAAACCTCCCCTGATGCAACTTGAGGCTATTTCTTATCATCCTATCAATAATAGCACTTTTAATCCAGTACAATAAACAGGCAGATTTATGGAATGATTCCTTGGGACTAGTTAGAAGTTCACCTTAGGATGAGCTGATTTTTGCCCTAAAAATACCTATTTCTGGTTTTGACTACAAGATGGGCTAAGGGTAAGACTAGCTGTAGGTACCTATGTTTATTTAGCTAACTCTTAACCTTAACCTCCCTGTACAGTCAACAGAAATAGGTACATTCAGAGGATGACTCATCCCACTTAAGATCCATGTCGAAGAAGGTGGAGAGAATAGCCATGTGAAGGTGTTAGTTTTTTTTACTGAATATGCAGAAAACTCTTTTCACAAAACCATCTTAGACAAAATGTCCAATTTCCAGTTGATTGAAATAAATTAATTGTATTTGAATTGTTAACTTCACTTCAGAAAAAAACTTAACTTCCATGAAGAAATTCCAGTTTTAATTCTAGCATCTATGCTTGTACAATACATTTTATATTGATAAAAAACCCCTCTGTATTTCCTTATTTAAAAGTGCCAGGTGACAAAAACCCTACTATAGCTCTTGACAAGTCATTCTACTGTTTTCTATCATTTTTGCAAAAAATGTTTTTTTCTTTGCAGAACCACTTTGCCAAGTTTCAATTCCTGACCACTGTATCATTTTAAGTCTTTCCTTCTAAGACTGAAGAAATCTCTATTACAACATTTTTATTCCTGCAGTAGATATTTATAGACCACGTCTAGTTATGCCTTTATCTTCCTTTTGAAAAATTAAATAGAGCATGGAGTACTTCATTGCAGAGTGTTTTCAAACCTGTAATAATTCCTACGGAACTGTTCTGAAGCCTTTCCAAAATTTTTCAATATCTTTCCTCAGCTGCGGGGACCAAGACTGGACAATTTTCCTATAACGGTCATATCAATGCAAAGAAAAAACTAATAAAAAGATTCCTTTCTTGATTTTATGTATTTCATTTATGTGTTTAAGGATCATATTGGTCCTCTGCAACATAACATCTCATTGGATCCCATGTTCTGCTGATGAGCTACAACTGATTCTCATTTTCTCCTTCATATCTTTTATAAGACCACAGCTTCTCAAGATAGAATTTTCAATCCAGTAAATCTAACTTTGATTTTCTGATCTTGGAGCAGAAATCCAGCTGACTGAGGTCAGTGTAATGCTGTTCTATGCCATTTTCTGTTAGATCAGAATCTAAGCAAGGATTTTATTTGAAGAATTTATATGAATTTGATAAAGTCCTCTGTTGAATTTTGCACCAGGAATTAAAGCTAATTTTAGTGTGTTCCTAAAATCATTCCTCCTGAACATCTGAAATATATGTTCAACTTTACCTTCAGGAGCCATCCATGATGATCTTGGAAACTCTGCTGTGTTTCTGACTATGGTGATCCTATTCATGTATATCTCCTAGTTCTTTCTTGCCTGAATTTTCCTTGTGACATTCATATCCACAACAATATTTAAAACCAGAGAGCCCTTCATCAACGATAACACATATTTCTATTCTCAGTTTCCTTTCCTCCTATATCCCCTCTCTGCTTTCTAATTTATCTATCTAAAAAAAAGCTAATAAAAATAATAATAATAAAAAAAACCTATTGAGTAATTTTCAGAAATGTTCACTTTACAAACAAAAACCATGATGTGGGCAAGATTGGTTCAACTGTAAATTCGTTGGGAAAGGGTAAGCCCTGACTGCAGGACTGGGAAGAGTAGTTCACGTAACTTCAATCTTTTGGAGGCAACTATAGATTCAATTTTATATATCCATGTGGACTTACATGGTATCTCTCTAAGCTTCAATTTTTTAATGTTGTTATCTTCTCATTTCACAACACAATTGCAGGGCTAAATCTACCAGGAGATAGTGACTAAGGATTCACAGTGACCGAAACCAGGAATTAACTCCAAGTACTGGGCCTGCTTTGTGCAGCTGGTTTAGCAGATCTACATCTTTCTGACAATGATATGCATGCTTACTCTTCCATTTTGAACAGAGAGCATTTGAAGAAGGTACAACTGTTTCCAGGAATGTGGATGTTAATTCACATCTTATTGGCAGTTACTTAATGTTATCAGGTGTACTAGGGGAATCTTAATAAAGGATTAATGAAGACAGCATGTTTCTTCCTGCTTTTATTATCGCTCCACTAGACTTCCAGTGCATCACATTTTTTTCTTCAGACTTCTGTCAGCCCATGAAAAAGTCACAATCATCCAGAACCAACATCAGAATCGTATTTTCCTACCAACTCCTGAAAAAGTATGACTTTCCCTCTTCTCTAACTGCAGATATCTCTCAAAAAAATCAAGCCTTGTTTTCCTGTAATCTGCTTGTTTCCTCTTCCTAGAATTTGTGATCAGTCTCAAAATGTATAAGATTTTTCCTGGTTTTGGTGGTAGCTCTCATAAGCACTTCAGAACTATCAGAACAAGATTAATTCAAGATAGGTAGAAACAGATACTGCCCAACATTGGGCAGCCCCTTCCAGCAGCCACTTATCCCACTTGACCTGAAAGTGTCCACCAACACTTCAGTCATGGGTCTGTGTACTCCACCTCTTCCCACCATTTTGTTTCAGCCACCATTTTAAGGCAGAGAGCCACCATTTTTGACAAGGTCATGATGTGTATGATTTCAACTGCCTTGTGATTGGCTGGCAGCACTGAGTACTCCTTTCTACATTCACTGGAAATGCATTAGAGCCAGAAGATCCTCCCCACTGCATACACAGAGGTTGCCTTTTTTTTGACACCCCTATGTGTTACCATATTGCACGATGGTTGGCTAGTTAGTATTTCTTGAAAATGCCATACTCACATGATCTCAAATATATCATTTGATTGGCTGCCTATTTCCTTTGGACAACAAAATGTTCATATATAAAAACATATACATTTTACATCTATATGTATATGTGTGTGTCTGTAAATATGTATAAATATGCTTATTCTAGAGGTCATCATTAAGCAAGTGCAGGAAAAGAAGGTTATCAGGAGTAGTCAACATGGATTCACCAAGGAGAAATCATGCCTGACCAATCTGATAGCTTCCTACGATGGCATGACTGCCTGGGTAGATGAGGGGAGAGAAGTGGATGTTGTCTACCTTGACTTCAGCAAGACGTTTGAGACTGTCTCCCTTAACATCCTCATAGGCAGGCTCAGGAGGAGTGGGCTGGATGAGTGGTCAGTGAGGTAGATTGAGAACTGGCTGAATGGCAGAGCTCAGACAGTTGTCATCAGCAGCGCTGAGTCTAGTTGGAGGCCGGTAACTAGTGGTGTCCCCCACGGGTCAGTACTGGGCCCAGTCTTGTTCAACTTTGTTCAACTTTTTCATCAGTGATCTGGATGGAGAGTTAGAGTGCACCCTCAGCAAGTTTGCTGAGGAGACAAAACTGGGAGGAGTGGTGGATACACCAGAAATCTGTACTGCCATTCAGCAAGACTTGGACAGGCTGGAGAGTTGGGTGGAGATGAACTGATGAAGTTCAACATGGGCAAGGGCAAGGTCCTGCACCTGGGGAGGAAGAACCCCATGCATCAGTACAGGCTTGGGGTGGACCTGCTGGAGAGCAGCTCTGTGGAGAGGGACCTGAGTGTCCTGGTGGATGACAGGTTAACCATGAGCCAGTAGTGTGCCCTGGCTGCCAACAAGGCCAATGGCATCCTGGGGTGCATCAAGAAGAGTGTGGCCGGCAAGTCAAGGGAGCTTCTCCTTCCCTTTTACTCTGCCCTAGTGAGGCCCCGTCTGAAGTACTGTGTCCAGTTCTGGGCTCCCCAGTTCAAGAAAGATGAAGAGCTACTGGAGAGAGTCCAGTGGAGGGCTACAAGGATGGTGAGGGGACTGGAGCATCTCTGCTATGAGGAAAGGCTGAGGGAGCTGGGCTTGTTTAGCCTGAAGAAAGCAGGCTGTTGCCCAGAGAGATTGTGGATTCTTCTTCTCTGGAGATATTCATGACCCACCTGGACAAGCTCCTGTGCAGCCTGCTCTAGGTGACTGTACTTGGGCAGGGGGGTTGGACTTAATGATCCCCAGAGGTCCCTTCCAACCCCTAACATTCTGTGATTCTGTGATAAATAAATGTCTATTATTTATACAAAGATACACTTTATGCATATTTATTCATATTTGTGTATGTATAACCTACATTAGTAGATATATACATAAAGATATGTAAATTAAGTATATATATCAGTACAAGTGTAGCAATATAATGTGTAAAACATTCTTTAATAAAAGCTAGTGAGATTAATAATTATAGTTTAAATGTGAGTTGAAGGTAATGAATCAAAGGTAAAAGACGGGTTTGGGGCCCATGAATTTGCAAGTCTCCTAAACAAATCCTGACATGTTTGAGGTGGGGAGTTCACAGAAATGTGGGTGAGTATCATTTGGCCAGGGCAGCAAGAACATGCTGGATAGTGCCTGAGAGCTACAGATTTTTCCTAGGAGGTAGCCAAGGCTGATGTTATGTGTGTTTCCTCATCCAGGGCTGGATGCACAAAGGCAGTCAAACCTGGTGGTCATATAATAGTTTTCCAGACACACAATGATGTTAAGTTCATTATAAAAGCCGTAGACATTTGCAAGTGTACCTGGACCAATACTCTAAAAGGCAAAACATGTTCTGAAACGGCTACGACTTCTAAAACAATTTTTAGCAGGCAGTGCGTGCCTTCAGAAGTTACTGACTGACTGGGAAATAAAAGAATTTGTAAACTGCCTTTAAATAAGCTGTTTAAGCAATACAATGTTCACTATTTTGTTTACTAATGTTAAGAGATCAAGATGAATTCACTTATGCAGCTGACTTGTGCTGCTATGTGACTGCTTCAGTCCATTCAAGGTCCTTTGCTCCTGATATTAGGTACATTTGTCCTAACTAACAAAATACTGTCCTATGAGACTATTTCTGCATCTGCAGGAACAGTTTATACTGACTATTTGCAGTTTTTTTATCCGCAGCTCTTGCAAAGCTGGCCAGTTTGGCAGAGCTGAGCAGATACTAGGCTGGGGTGAACAAGAAGTCTAAAGCATAGCTCAGGAGAGAGATTTCAGGGGGGTGTTCTGGTGGTGCTTGGAGAAGGAGTTGACAGCCATAGAGTACTTGGGATATGATTTCCCAGAGTACCCAATATACCCTTACATCCTGACCCTGCCATGCTGCAGCTGGAAAGCCCAGGCTTCGGGGCTGGGTTCCAGTGTAAAGCCAGAGGCAGCCATAGGGAAGACCACCAGGCAATTTTTATGATTACAGAGACAGTCCTCTTGTCACTTCTGCCTGAAAATATCGTGGTCATGATCGGCCTGGTGACACAGCATGCACACTGGAGCAGGGAGAGAAAGTTGCACAGACAATGAGCATGTTTCAGGGACCTGTGAAAGTGCTCTTGAGGGGTTTTGTCCCAAAGAACTTACTTTGTCCTCACCTTGCTGAGTGACAGGAAGAGCTGAGGCTGTCAGAAGGACACTTGGTGGCTCTGGAGAGAAGGGGGAATTGAAGACGCTTGTTTCACAACAGGAGACCTTCTTCCTTAGCCTTGATGATTTGGTGTGCGTATCTGTCTAGCTTTTAATAGATTAGGTCTGGAAGATAACAGGTCCGCATGAAAACTGTCCTCTCCGAAGTAAATGGCAGAATGTCGCTGACTTCTGGGAAGCTCAGATCGCATCAGGACCTAATAGCTCATTCTGAGCTTCTGTTCAGGCATTGACATTGGCTTAACTTTCTGCCAATCCACAGGTCCTCAATTTTAATGTTTATTCGTTCTATGATCTCACTAGACTTTGTACTAATCTCTATGGGGATATTTGCCTCCCCCAGCTTTAGGCACCTAGCATCTTCATTATTTATTTATTTATAGATTCCTTTATAGAGGATGACAATAAATGACAAAAGGGTGGTTCATTCTATTTTAGGTACCTACCTTAGGACCTACGTATCTCAAGATGGATCACATTTTGGAAGTGTTTCTTCACAGAAAGAGTTTAGATTACAATATTAGCCTTTGAAATTTGCATGGTTAAATCTAAATCTGGACTTACATGACAGTCTGAGATACCGTCTTTAGAGGTTCTCATCCCTGTGAGGGACTTCAGCCACCCCAACATCTTCTGGAAAAGTAGCACAACAAGCTGCAGGCAATACAGGAGACTCCTGGAGAGCACTGAGGATAACTTTTTAAGCCAAGAAACAGACAGCCTTACCAGAGGGGATGCGATACTGGACCCAATGGTCACCAATGCAAGTGAGCTACTGAGTGACATCAAGATTAGAGGCAGCCTGGGGTGCAGTGACCATGCGCTGATGGAATTCGCAGCCCTGAGGGATAAGGCTGAGGCAAGGAGCAAAGTCAGGATCCGGAATTTCAGGAAAGCAAAATTCCAGCTCTTCAAGGCGTTAGTCAATAGGACTCCCTGGGAAACTACTCTCAGGGACAATGGAGCAGAACAGAGCTGGCAGATGTTTTCTATAGAGTGCAAGAGTTCTCGATCCCCAGGTAGAAGATATCATGAAAGGAAGGCAAGAGACTAGCATGGCCAAACTAAAGGGCAAGGTTCACAGGTAGTGGAAGCAGGGACAGATATGCTTGGAAGAGTATAGGGATGCTGCCTGGTTGTGTAGGGATGGGGTCAGGAAGGCCAAGGTACAGCTGGAGCTGAGCTCGGCAAGAGATGAAAAGAATAATCAGCAGGGCTTCTACAGGTATGTCAGCCAGAAAAGGAAGGCCAAAGAAAGTGTACCATCCCTGTTGAACATGACTGGCAAACTGGTAACAATGGACAAAGAGAAAGCTGAGGTACTCAACAAATTTTTTGTGTCAGTCTTTGCTGGCAACTTCTCTTCACAGCTCTCAAGTGCAAGGACCACAAGATTGAGACTAGAGGAGCAAATTCTGTCCCACTGTAAGAGAAGATCAAGTTTGTGACCATCTGAAGAACCTGAACATACAGAAGTCCATGGGGTCTGACAAGATGCATCCCAGAGTCCTGAAGGAATTGGCTGATGTAGTTGCTAAGCCGTTCTCCACTATATTTGAAAAGTCACAGCAGTCAGGTGAAGTCCCTGGGGACTGGAAGAAGGGAAACATCGTGCCCATTTCTAAAAAGAGTAGAAAGGAGGACCCTGCAAAATACCAACCTGTCAGGCTCACCTCTGCCCTAGGAAGATCATGGAACATATCCTCCTAGAAGCTGTGCTAAGGTACATGGAGGGCAAGGAGCTGATTCAAGACAGCCAGCATGGCTTCACCAAGGGCAACTCTTTCCTGACCAACTTAATGACCTTCTATGATGGAGTGCCTACCTTAATGGATAAGGGAAGAGCTACAGATGTCACCTATCTGGACTTCTGTAAGGCCTTTGACACTGTCCCCCACAACTCTAAATTGGAAAGACATGGATTTGATTGGTGGAGTCTTCGGTGGCTAAGGATTTGGTCAGATGGTCACATCCAGAGGGTAGTGGTCAATGGCTCAATGTCCAGATGGAGACCAGAGATGAGTGGTGTCCCTCAGGGCTACATACTGGGACAAGTACTATTTAATATCTTCATCAGTTACTTAGACAGTGGGATTGAGTGCACCCTCAGCAAGTTTGCCGACGACTCAGAGTGGTGCGGTCAACATGCCTGAGGGATGGACTGCCATCCAGAGGGACCTGGACAAGATTGAGAAGTGGGCCCGTGTGAAACTCACGAGGTTCAACGAGGCCATGTGCAAGATCCTGTGTCTGGGTTGGGGCAATCTCTGGTACCAATACAGGCTGGGAGATGAAGGGATTGAGAGCAGTCATGCCGAGAAGGACTTGGGGGTGTTGGCTGATGAGAAGCTGGACATGAACCACCAATGTGCCCCCACAGTCCACAAGGCCAACCGTATCCTGACCAGCAGCTTGAGAGAGGGGATTCTGCCCCTTAACTCCACTCTTGTGAGACTCCACCTGGAGTCCCGCATCCAGCTCTGGAGCCCTCAGCACAGGAGAGATATGGAGCTCTTGGAACGGGTTCAGAGGAGGCCACAAAAATGGTCAGAGCACTGGAACAGCTCTCCTATGAGGATAGGCTGAGAGAGTTGGGGTTGTTGAGCCTAGAGAAGAGCAGACTCCGGGGAGACCTTATTGCAGCCTTTCAGTGTTTAAAATGGGCTTATAAGAAAGACAAACTTTTTAATAGGGCCTATTGTGATAAGGCAAGGGGAATGGTTTTAAAAAAGGGAAGATTCAGAATACATGTAAGGAAGAAATTTTTTTATAGTGAGGGTGGTGAAACGCTGGAATAGGTTGTCCAGAGAGTTGTTAGAAACCCTATCTGTAGAAACATTGAAAGTCAGGTTGGACGGGGCTCTGAACAACCTGATCTAGTAGTAGATTTCCCTGGTCATTCAAGGGTTATGGGCTAGATGATCGTTAAAGGTCCCTTTCAACCCAGACTACTATGTGATTCTATGATTCAATTCCTTAGAACAGAATAGAATTTTCTTCTATTCCTTACTTAGGACTTCATAATATTATCTACCCAGTACTAAGGCTTGATTTACGATTTCTGAGTAAAAGCAACAAGACTTTTTACCACTGAGGTGATGACAGAGCTTTCTTTTCTCCCCAGAGATTACAGTTTATCCCTTAGTTTCAGTGAAAGATGGGTATTTGTGGCCTAGTGATAAGAATAGCATTTTGAAATACAGTAAGCAATAAGGATACAAATTCATATCTGGTAACTATAAATGCTAGATTTTTGAAAAAGACTAAATAATGCAGTTGGTCTGACCCAGGAGATCACTTTTTGTCACAGCAAAGAAACCTCTGATGTATGCTCCAAAAGCATAATGACATTTAATGGAGAGATTTTTAATTTTTTTCAGAATATCCTGAATTAAACGATGCATCATTTCTTTCCCCCATAAAGCTATCAGCATAAACTTTGCGCTGTTATCAAAACTCTGCAGATTGCTACCCTGCTTTTTAAGACTCCTATTTCTTGATAGGAGGCTTCCATGTTTTGCAAAGCTTAGCTGCCTGGATCTCATCCTTGGTACTCTGTATATTAAAATTCAGCTACATGGGCAATCTGAATAAAGTCGCCTCGCTCATCTGCTTGCCTCCCACAGTGGTTCAGCTCTCATTGTCAGCTTCAAAAAAGCACGCAGCATGACATACTTTTTTGCATTTGCTTAGACTGCAGTGGTCAAGCTGAACAGTGAAAAGTCTGTGCCAGCTCTTTTCTGGCATTTGGATCTCATCAACTGCCAGACCCTGTAAAAGATGAAATCTCCCAGTTGAAGACAGTTTGTGGTGGAATATGGTGATGGGGTAATTGTTCAAACAGCTTTATTCGTCTTTCAGAGCCAAAGTTTTCCACTGACAAAAGTCACAGATTATCACCTCAGCCAGTGTAGGAGGCTTTTTCCCCCCCTCCAAACTACAGGACTTTGAGTTCCATAATTGTTTACAGTCAAATGCCTATGCAATAGTTAATTGCCTTCTGTAAGCTGCTTGGCGAGTGGGCAAGAAGAATGGTTTGATGAGTAGAGCTAGAGTCCAAAACACTGTGGAGCTTGCAGCAATAGGATCCCTGCTGATAAGAAACAAACACGATTTCTTCTGTGTCATTGTTTTTTTGGCTGCATCAGGCAAGTTTTGGGAAAGTAATTGTCTCCTAGCAGGCAGTGTAATGGGTAAGCACGTTGTACTAGTTCACCAGCCTTTCATCTCTGAAACCAAGCTCAAATTCTGTCTCTAGTCACTCTTCAGAATTACATTAGTACATTCCCTTTATGCTTATTTCACTGCCACAGTGGCTGGTGTAGGCAAGTGAAGTTTTCTTGAGGTTGCTGCTGAGGTACCCAAAAAGAGTGTCAGAATAGCTATATGCTGAAGGCCAAGACAGAGATGTGTCAAGAGCACAGTCTGTGAAGAGGCAAGGACCAGACTAAATCATAGACAAGAGGCAAGTTTTGGGTATAAAAGAGAATGTACATGCAAGGGTGCAGTCCTGGCGTAGCAGAGAGCTTTAAATCAGGACTGAAACGTATTAACGCTACAGTATGACTTTCAGAATGAGCAGGATGTTTTACAGCTTGATTAGAAACAAAAGTCTTTTTTAATTACAAGCAAACAAATAAACAAAACAATTATCTCTTATTTTTACTGTAGCACAGAGCTGTGTTCGGTTCTGCAGGGAAAGTTCTTGAAGATAGGGGATTATCTATGTCAACGTGTACCCTGAAACCTGAATTTCTTTGAAGGATTTTTCATGCTTGCTTCTTTTGAAGAAGTTGGTAATTTACAAAGACAACAAGGAAGAAAACCAAAAGAAATGAAAGAAAACTTAGGTGCAAAATGAGTCCTCAGGTACTTTTGAATGGAAAGTTAATACAAGTATGTAGTTACTATGATATTATTTCCAGAGTGAAAGAAATTTAAAGATATTGTATCTCTTGCTGGTGTTTAGCTAGGTAATAGGACCACATTTTTAAAACACCTCTACGTGTTCCTAGCATTAAGTAATTAGGTAGTGCCATTATTTTTATAAATACATCATTATTTAATTCCATAGCTTTAAGCGTATTACTAGTTTCATTACAATGTTAACTAAATTCAGAGTAGTAATGGACATAAGTAAAGCAAGATATTATATCTTTTCAAGAACAAAATTTCACCATTCTTATGCTCATTCTACGAAAATCTAATCTTAGATGGCTTGGGTAAATCAATAATTCAGTTAGTAGAAGTTAAAAATAAAAACTAGAAGGTTGTTATAGATTTTTAGGAAACGTTACTTTGTTCCACTTATTTTTGCTAAGGACATATTATTTAAGCTTCTTTTCTGTTTATTTTCTAAAAAACTGAAGACAAAAATTGTGAATTTTGATTTAAATTATAAAATTATCAATTAAATATATGATTATTTTGTGTAGTGGGAATGAATTTTGGAAGACATAAAGACAGTAAGAAAAACCAAATACGTTAAAATACCAAAAGTGCTTGTGCGGGTGCTGGACTGAAAAATAAAAAATGATTTCTTTTCCAAAGCCATTTCAAGATGGTCATTTTTCATTCATATTTACCAGTGTTATTTTATTACTTGCATAGTTCTACGGAAATTACTGTTGGGGAAGCATTTATATCCTGAAGAACCCATCTTAACCATTAATGCTTTCCTAAACTGGTAGGGAATTTAGACCATCTGTTAACATTCAATAGAAAGTGTTGATTTTATTTTTGTTAATTTTTCACTGTTTGGGAATTTTGAAAACTCCTAACAAAATCACTTTGTCTTTTCACTTGGTGACTTGCCATCATCAATCACTGAATTATTCATTTGGAATTTCTCCATTCTAATGATAGTCTTAGTGAGGTAGTGTCTCAGAATGCAAAAGGCTACAAAAAACTGTGCTGGTCAATTAATGTATCACATATTCTACTTATTGAAGAAAAACATGACAGTGATACTTAAAAAACCGACAACTTTTTTGACAACTTCTGTCATTCTGGATGCTAGAAATATTAGAAGTGAATGTTGAATAAAGAATGGAAATTACCTGGGGCAAAAATCTGTTGCCTGAATATGGATGTCTAATGCCCTTTTGCAGGAGTAGCTGGAGGAAGGTGGGATAAGTTATGATATCGAAAGCAAGACATCAGTGTTTTGTCAATTGAATCAGTCCTAAGATCCATGACTTTGTAGTAACTTAGGCACCAAATGTCTGTGTTGAAGTCCAAGGGAACAAAGCACTTCCAGTTTTTTAAAGATTAGGCTAAGACGCCTATATTTCATCACTTTTCAATGATATTTAACTATACATTTAGAATTTATATAAGCACATTGAAAATTTGCTGGCTGGAATTTTGGTTTGTTTGTTCTCAACACAGTTATTGTCACATCAGAGACTAAAAAAAACCCCAAAAGCCATCAAAATGGGGATAACTTCATATGCATTCTATACACTTTTTTCTTCTTTCTTTTTTTCTTTCTTTCTCTGGGACATCTCTAGTTTGTAGTCCACAGAAACAATAAGAAGGTTAATATTTTAATTAAAATTAAACATTTTGAGCTGTAAGTCATTAGTGCAGTGATTTATGGCAGCTGCTCTACTGCCAATCATCACAGTATTTTTCTTATTACTTAATTGTTCTACTAGTGCTTTAGCCATTAGTGTCTGAGTTCTGAAAACAGGAAACAGGGGTTTTCGATTACAGATGCTTGACTAATTAGTTCAGAGTCTGTCTAATGAGTACTATTAAAAATGCAAATAAGGAGTGATCAAATAGTGCAAAGTTTTGTCCTGACAGAGTACACTAAGAAGTTTCTGCCAAAATAAATACATAAAATTATGGAAGAGAATTGGGCTTTAGATGGCACGCTTAACTATTCAGGGGATAGCGCAAGAATAACATGGATGGTCATATACCTTGTAACATTTAAGTTAGGACATAGATATAAAAATACACCTTTGGGAGAAGGAGTGAGTGGGAATCCTGCACTTATTTTGTGGTAAAAAATAAAGAACACCAGTGAGTCAGTGTTTCTCTGTCTGTGATCTGAGCTGATTCATAAAACATCAAAAGGATGGCCATGAAAACCTCACATTTTTTATTAATTGCATTATATAAACATGCACATGCATGTAAACAAGCAAACAAACAAGGCACTATGAGGGAACGATAAACATTCCATGTAGCCTATTTCTGATTTCTTTGTAAGATGAAAACCATTGTAGCAACTTTGCAAAGACGATATCACATGCTTTTAAGATCAATGATCTTTGAATTAAAAATAGGCTGAAAATACTTGTGTAAATGACCTAAAAAACAAACCTATAGCTTTCATGATGTAGTAAACATACTTTTCTTCAATGTCTGCACAAACCAGTCAGAAGAAGCAGAAGTTAACTGGATAGGAGACAACTCTTATTTGTAATCCAAATTAACAATTGTTAGCATAGTTTTATTCACTTTAGACAATGTTAGAGACATAAGGACCTTTGTGGACTGCAGTGTGTTAATCAACTTAGACAATGTTCTGTCTTCAGCCAGGACAGGGTTAATTTTCACCAGAAGCCAGGAGGGGACACAGCCCGGCAGGCTGACCCAAACTGGCCAAACAAAACAGGGTATTCCATACCATGGGCCTTCATACTGGGTTCTGGGTGAGGGACCTGGCCAGGGGGAAGTTAGTGGCGGCTTGGGAGCGTGGGGGGCACGGGGCGGTGAGAATTGCTCTGTTCATTTCACTGTTTTGTTTTGTATATTGTCCATATCAGTGTTGTTGTTGTTACTGTTCCCTTCTGTGCTGTACTGCTAAACTGCCCTTATCCCAACTCATGAGCTTTTTGCCTTTTTCTTTCCATTCCCCGCCCCACCCCAGCAGGGGGGAGGGGTAACAGAGTAACCACGCGGCACTCTGCTGCCTGCCAGGGCCAAACTGCAACAGGCAACACGCTTGCTACAATTGACATGTTACAAATTGTTCAGAAAAGAAATGGTATCTGTCAGATGTCTTGCAAGGCGATTTCTTCACTAGATATTTCAGGGTTAATTTTCTTCAAGGACAAAATATTTCTAAATCAGAAGCAAGTCACTGCAGAAAGAGTGAAAGAGTCTAGAAATGGAAAATCCTCAACTGCACTAGAATTGACCTGGAAGAAAAACCCCAAGGAAGAGAGGGGCCTGATAACAGATAGAAGGGACCTTTGTAGTAATTTGAGACTATTCAAATTTTTGCTTCGGTGAGATTTATCTTACCTTTACTGCCTACTTCATCTGAGTCTTCTTGATTTTATTCCATTACTGAGAAGCTTTTTTGACTCCCATGCTATTTAGAGGAAAGAAGTTCTGACATATTTCCCTCCTCTTCCGTTTTGTTCTGCTCCACATAAATACCAGCCTAATGTCTTACTGCTCAGTGGTCCTTTATTTGTTCCTTATTATTGTTCCCACTGATCAGACAGTGTTATTGATTTCCTTCTCCCATTGCTACAGTGGGATTGTTATTTACGTGACTGTCATACACTGAAACCTCAGGGCCAAACTCCTGCCCGTTAGCAAGCTGCCTTGCCCTATTTAAAAGAGACATTTGGTGTCCTGCCTGTCTTCTAAATAGGCCTCTTGATGGCTGTAGCTCCTCTTGGCACTGTCTCTCTCTGTGCTGATTAGAGCCTAGACTGAGCATTTGCTAAGGAGGTCCAAGACAAACTTTATGCACAGGGTAAGTCATGCATAAGATTGGATCCCAAAGGCAGCAGCACAATCAGCAATAGTTTATATACAAGTTAAACAAACACTCAGAGGGGAAAAGGCTTTACGGGTTATAAACATGAACAGGTAACTAGGCTCATGACCTCCTTTCCTTGTAAAATGTTACTCTTAGCTGAGGTCAGGAGCTAAGTGACTTGCCTTCAAGACTTTTGCTTGAGCATTAGTCCCTCTGGATTATACCGGTAATTTCAGTTGAAACAAAAGGAACAGGTTCTGGTGGATTTGGGTGGAAGGGTCCGTAATGAGCAAGCTGTTGCCTCTGGAGATCACAAATGATTTTCTGACTTCGAAAAGGCATATGGTGGCTTTAACTGGGGACATGACCTGCATTCACATAACAGTGTTCATCATACTATCATCTTTCTCTCAATTCTTCTTGTTAAAGCTCTTCCACTCTGTTTACATTTCTCTGTGTACGTAACATATGTAAGGAAATGTGCTGAATAATTTGATAGCAAAGTATCTAACTGTCTTACTTCAGAAAGGAGACAGTTTAAAATAAGCAGCAAAAACCTCAAAACCTCACTGCCCACATATCCTGTCTTCTGGGCTACCCCGAGATAAGAAGCTTTTGCTTTCTCTGGTTTTAATCACAAGCTCGAGTGGGGAGCTGAGAGAACTGTGACAAAAGTTTCCTCTGCAATGCCATATCTTCATGAAAAGTTTCAGTTTTGATGATTCATCATTTTCACACACACACAAAAAAACACATTGTGTTGAAAGATTTCTGACCAGCCCTAGTAATGAATCCATCTGCTGCAGTCAGCGAACACAATTACGAGACAAATCACCCATCTTCAACGGTAAAGCTGAGAATAGAACCCTGGGTTTTTTTCCTAACAAAAAAAAATAGAGAAAGAAAAGGCACAGTGTTATCTTTTGATCTAAAGGAGCTTTTTACTATCCTCTATTAACAGATCACATATTCCACTCTCCTAGGCAAGGCCTCGCTGCAAGAGGCAGACATGAATTTGTACTCACACACATATGCACACAGTGAAAAAAGGAGAGGGGATCTGTGTATGTCCTTTGCCTACTCTGTGATCATTAAAAATGTGATAACGCTTCTATTCAAGAATGAAGGTTAGAGCCCACCTGCTAGTCATTCTGCCCAGGTATCTGCTAAACACTGTCTTCTTTATTCTCAGTAGTGTGGCTAGGTATCTGTTATATACCTGCTGTGCTCTGCACAAGAGATGGTTGCATATGAATGGGCAGCGAATTGCTCTTCCTTTGTGCCTGGTTTACCTTACAATGCATCAGTGTGAAAGCCCATTGCTTCTGAAAATGATAAGAAAGTAAAGAACGTTATTGAAAGATCAAACCTGAGGCCAGATTTTGCCTAAAGACTAAACTGTTTTATGAGCAAAACACTGAGGTTCAGGTAATCGATGTTGAATGTCCATTTCTACCTCAGATTTCTTTCAGCCCACTGGGGACACCATTTAATTTAGCTGTTTGCTGTAAAACAAAGATGGTTCATTCTGCCTCTACCCTCCAGCCTCTCCCTCGTCTTCTCTACTTACACTGTAAGATCTTCAAGTCAGGGAATTTAATGTGTTTGTACAGCACCTCGCACATGGGGACCCGTCTCCCACCTGAGGCCTCTACACATCACAAAAACCACACAGCAACCATCTGGAAATGAGAGTTTAAGCACAGAAGTTGGCATTGCTTGCACCAGTGTAGACAGAGTTAACCCCTTCCAATACGCTTCTCCATCCATCCCAAAAATACAGATACTCCACTGTACCACATCTGACATTTTGGGCTGGTGTGGAAACCGGGTAAAAAAAGAAGACAAATAATCACAGGGTAGATACCACCTGCCTGGACTTCTCCATGGGAATGAGTGATCTGACCATTATAGACTTCAGGTGCCGTGAGGAATCATCTTTCCAGACTGCTACCAGGGGGGAAAAGGCTAGTTCTGACCTGATATCTAGACAGTCTAAGAGTTATTTTTGTCCTTGAAACCTAACAGTGGGTTATTGGTAATTACAGGAAAAAAATAAACTGGAAAAAGGGTGGGATGTCTTTTTTATTTCTTCCCCATCTATTCAGTATGGAAATGTTGTGGGGTTCTGGTTCCATGAAGCACCCCTATCATTTTTTTCAGATTAAAGAGTGCCTGTTCTGAGACCCTTTTTTAAATTATCATAATATTTCTATTATTTTCAGAATTTCTCTTTAAACTGCTGAAGAAAGCTGCTACAACACTATCCAGAGAAATAAATTCCATTTTATACAGCAGTACACTTCTCTCGTAAGGGGTGGGGAGATATCCCTGCTGCTAGAGGGAAACCAAAAATGAAAGCCAAGAGCATATGGTAGAGGAATAAGAGGAACTGAAAGGAAGGAAAGGGAGAAAAAAAAAAAAAAAGAAATGGGAAGGGAGGAAGAAGATAAAAGGAAAAAAAAGAACAGAGACAGAAGTGGGAGAACAGGATCACTAATGTCTCACATAAACTTGGGATGCCTCAGAGTAAACCTTCTATATGATATCTGAAAATATTGTTTCATTGTTTTAGGGATGGGGCTGAGTGCAGCCTAGAAGGAGGCTATTTAAGAGCTCCAAAGGCTCCCACTGACTATTCAAGCTAACAGTAACAGGCTGCAGCCATCTGGATCCCTTGCTGGACAGCAAGGGGGAGAAAGAGACTGCTAAATGACAAACAGCAAAAAACCCCACAACTTCCATCTCTTTATTAGGCTTTCAGGACAGACGACTAAACGTCGCCGGTAGCATAAATACATTGGCACCTCTGGAAATGCCAGGGAAGGGGCAGGAGAGTACAAGTGTGAGAGGGCAGGTGTAGGCTTTCCTGGCATAGCTTCTTATTGGAGAGTCTGCACTGGCATCCTTGATTTCAATAGGAAAACAAGTCTATTTATCATTGTGTCAGACCTGTTATACCGAACATTTTGAAGGAAGAGTGGAAAGGGAGAAAAAGAGTAGTAGGATAGGGAAGAGGAATATAGAGGAAGGCTGAAGAGGATGAGTAGGAGGCTATTGAATTTGGAGATGGTGGAAAGCCTGAGTCTGAAGCAGGCAGCAGAGCGCTCCAGGAAGGAAATCTGGTCTCCAGCTTGATTCAGTTGCAGACATCCTGCAGTTATTTGCTGAGCTGCCTGGCATTGTTTTGAACTATCTGAGAAAGCAGTGGCATTCAGGGCAAATTACATCTAATTTTCTGTACGAATTGCAGAACTATCGGACCCAGCAAATGTGTTTATTAAAACTCAGAGGCACAGGCATGGGTCACATCTTGGTGGCACCAGATAATCAGAGACGAAGCCTACTAATATGGACAAATTTCATTTGATTTTTTCATGCTGGAAAGGTAACCAATAAGGGCTCCTTCATCTTTGCTTTCACTGTCCTGAAGTATGCATGGCCCAGAAGTGGGTGCTTGCCTATTCCAGTGCTATTGATTTATTTGGGGACCTCAGCCATTGACCCGCACTCATGATTAGGACTGAGTAAACATTTCTCTCGATTTGTAACTCATGATGTTTCCTAGCAATGAAGCAATGCAGGAGTAACTACAGAGGCCTGGCATCGAGCTGGGAGAACAGAGTGAATAGCTAAGGCTCTTCAGAAATCCACTCTTCTGCCTTGCAGTGGATATTCATATATGTGTATCAATACCTTCTTTGTATCAGTCTTGATTGCTAAGGCTGGCTGTTGGGCATCCCAGTCATTGGAGGTAAAAGACAAAGCCTGGAGAAAGGAAAACCTTCCTGTGGTTGAGGGGGATTGGATTGGAGATCACCTAAGCAAACTGGACACCAACAAATCCATGGACCCTGATCAGGTGCACCTGTGAGTGCTGAGGGTATTGACAAATATCAATGCTGAGCCACTCTCTCATCATCTTTGAAAGGTCCTGGAGAACAACAGAGGTGTCTGAGGACTACAGGAAAGCCAATGTCACTCCAGTCTTCAAAAAGGGCAAGAAGGAGAACCCAGGAAACGGAGGCCAGTCAGCCTCAACTCCATCCTTGGAAAGATGATGGAGCAGCTCATTCTAGATGTCTAGAGGATGAAAAGAAAGTTACCAGGAGTAGTCAGCTTGGATTCACCAAGGGGAAATCAGGCTTGACCAATCTGATAGCCTTTTACGATGGCATGACTGGCTGAGTAGAAGAGGGGAGAGCAGTGGATGTTGTCTGCCCTGATTAAGTAAGGCTTTTGACACTGTCTCCCACAATATCCTCATAGGCAAGCTCAGGAAGTAAGGGCTGGATGAGTGGTCAGTGAGGTGGATTGAGAACTGGCTGAATGGCAGAACTCAGAGGGTTGTCATCAGCTGCGCGAAGTCTGGTTAGAGGCCTGTAGTGAGTGGTGTCTCCCAGGGGTCAGTACTGGGCCCAGTCTTGTTTAACTTCTTCATCAGTGACCCAGATGAAGGGTTAGAGGGTATCCTCAACAAGTTTGCTGATGACACAAAGCTGGGAGGAGTGTCTGATACACCAGAAGGCTGTGCTGCCATTCAGCAAGACCTGGACAGGCTGGAGAGTTGGTCAGAGAGGAACCTGATGAAGTTCAACATGGGCAAGCATAGTGTCCTGCACCTTGAGAAGGAATAACCCGATGTACTAGTACAGGTTAGAATTTAACCTTCTGGAGAGCAGCTCTACAAAGAGGGACCTGGGAATGCTGGTGGACAAGGAAGAACATGAGGAAGAAATTCTTTACTTTGAGTGTGAAAGAGCACTGGAACAGGCTGCCCAGAGGGGTTGGTGGAGTCCCCTTCTCTGGAGACAGTAAAATCCCACCTGTACATGGTCCTGTGCAGCCTCCTCTATGTGACCCTGCTTTGGCAGGGGCATTGGACTAGCTGATCCCCAGAGGACCCTTCCAACTCAGGGGTGCCAGAGTCTTGTTCTACTGAGAACTGATCTCTGTTGTGTAAGACACCAACCACATTAAAGGTCCCAGTCTTTTAATGCTGTATTTCTAGTTGTGAATTGTATTTTTAAGTAAAACTAACGAGGTGCAAGGCGATGGCGTTTGGCTTGGAAAATGTGCAGACAAAATTTTTCATATCAAATGGGAAGAATATTTTCTAAAAAGACTGAAAAGTCTTAAGGGATAATTTGTAGAAAAAGTGGGGAGATATGTCCAAAGTGAAGCATTCCCCACCAATTTGTGGGGAAAACCGGAAGGGATGCTTTCTGCCACGCTTTCACCCCCTCTCTCTCCTTCACGCTGGTCCTAATGGCTTTTGAGAATTTCCAGTACCCGTGGGATGCTCAGGTCAGTGTGTTTCCATTGTTATGCCTCCTGAATGGGTTTCAGGTTTTGTTTAGGGTTAAACAAGTAGTTAAGAACATCATGCAGAGACCTGCCCCGGGGCTGGGTAGCTGTGAGTGGCTGAGTGTGTAGACAGCATGCGAAAGTACCTAGGGCAGTGGGCACATACGAAGTTTTTTAAACTCACCCCTGAACAAGTACAGAATCCGGACAAGCTAGTAAAATATCTGCAAAAAGTGTGCTGTCACCCTGGGAACTCCAGAGAGACACAAATCACTGCAACGTGCTGGGGTCTGGCCCACACCTACAAGCTGCCCTGTTCAGCACTGTTCAGTGCCCTAAAGGGGAAAGGGGGGAAAACGAAGCGGCAGGTCCTGCGACTGGCGCTGCCCCCCCTGGCAGACCCTGCAGCCCAGCAGGCAGTCACAGCCCCCCCAGCCAGCACCATGTCTGCCGCTGCCACAGCCACAGAGGTGGCGCCAGTTGCCCTGGTGGGCACAGCAGCTGCTCCAGCCCCAGCTCCAGCAGCAGGCATCACCGCTGAGCCCAATGACCAACCTGTGCCAATACCAGTTGCCCCCGTAAAACTAAAGAAAGACTCAAAGAGAGCAGATCGCTCTGGGAGGGATGACGATGAGCCAGGGTCATCGCAGCAGATAGAGACAGAGATCATCACCCGGTCCCTGTCCCTGGGCGAGCTGCGAGACATGCGGAAAGACTTCAGCCACCACCCAGGCGAGCACATTGTCACCTGGCTGCTGCGGTGCTGGGATAACGGGGCCAGCAGCTTGGAATTAGAGGGCAA